>CERC01134359.1_pt1 | contig 72809 bp, 125 predicted proteins | sample 530921 | NCBI WGS metagenome assembly CERC01 (sample SAMEA2621099, study PRJEB7988) | marine metagenome | isolation source: saline water (ENVO:00002010), including
AGACTTCAAGAAGTTTGATACGTTCTTCTGAAAGACCTTTAGACTCTGCTAAGGCATAGTTCATGTGAATCATGTTCAGTCCTCATTCATAGCCTCAATGGCTTTGTTCTGATACCAGATACCCTTTTTCAAATCTTCTTCGTTATCCCATTTATCACGCCAAAGGTATTTGATAGAAGTGCCTTTACAGTATGCTATAAAACCTTCTTTACCAAGTGCTGCACGGATAGCATCAATACATTCGATACCATTATCAGATTGGTAATGTGGAGGGTGGTTTACCATGTCTGTCATTACAAGTTACCTTTGATAATGTCTGTAAGTTTTCCTTCAGGTTGCTCGAATGTGTTGCCTTTTAAAATCTTGCACCCACCTGTCTCAACAACCTTTCCAACAACTCGGTAAGCGTCTTCACCAACCTTTTCATATTTTACATCGGTGTAACGTGGATCGTCAATATAATTCTCAACAGATTTCTTAGCATCTTCTTCAGTTGTTGGGAACTTTGATAAATTTGCTTCATTGACAACTGACAATGCTAATTCTAATTGCTGACGTGTTAATCCTGCTCGGTAAGAAATCCCAACAGCCGTCACAATAATATCTACAACTCCATCCAAAACACCTGTCATATCACCATCACGGTTAGCTTCTACAGTCTCACGAACCTCCTCTTGAGCAAGGTTGATAGCTTGTCGAATATTCTCGTAAGAATCATCAATAGGTGTGTTTCCATATTCATTGAACTTGTAGATTGATTCAAAGTGTGTGTTCATTGGTTATTCTCCCATCAATACAGCTTTTGCAAGTTTATCTTCATTCTGACTTATCAAGTCTCCCTCTTCCCATGCTTCGTACATGTGGTAAATAGTACCATCTGTTCCAAGAGTAATCTCTTCAATCATATCAAAAGGAAGATAATCATGGTCATTACCACGTTCCACCAACAGCAAATTCGGATTAAGTTTTTCAAGTTTCTTTATAGCATCTTTTACTCGCATTTTGTCTTTACTCCGTAGTCACTTGGCATTGCTTCTAAAAGTCCATCCATAATATCGCCTATAACTTCTTTGTGCGCAAGGTAATTAATAAATAATTCTTCATCACCTCCAATATTGTACACAATATTCTTCATAACGGCTACAACATAATCAGTCAGATTGTCAATCGCTTCGTAGCGTTCGTCAGCTTGGATGTCTTCAATTTCCATTTCAAATCTCCTATCAATGATCTTCAAGATATAGAGCAGCTTTACGAAGCAACTCAGGATTGTCTTGGAAGTTAGCAATGCCCCAGTTGCAATACTTGCAAATAAGACCTCTATTGTGCGTCTTATCATGGCAATGGTCAAGATTGAGAGTTCCGACCTCTTCCTCATGTCTCTCACAAATCATACAACGATTTTTGCAACCTTGCAAGAGGGTTTCGTAAAGTTTTAGAGATAATCCGTAGCGTCGTCCAATATCTGATTTAAGTTTCTTACGGCATTTGTAGGCCACTTGTCAAGCTCCTTGTTAATATTCCTGTTTAGTCTTCACAGCAATCCAGTAAGCATCTGCTAAGTCTTCCCTGCCCTGAGCTTTGGTAACTACGGAGAACATCTTCTGAACACGTTCTGGTAAAGCATTGAACATATCTTCTTTAGAAGCCTTGCCTGAACCTGTTGCAATCTTTTTAATGGCGCTTGGTGTGTAAAGTTGCGGGTCATGCCCATCTTCTCTAAGAGCATTGACAATCATATATTGAAGCCCTGCCAAAGTCTGCAAAGTTGAACCCCGCATGCCAAATGCTAAATTTTCTATACCGATTGCAAAAGATTCCGCATCACTATATTCATCAATCGTGCGGATAACATTTGCAATGGATTCCGCAGCATTCTTTGAACGTGTGAAGTAATCGCCGTCATCTTTTAAAGTCTGGACAACTTCAAACTTAACAACGTTGTCTTCATTGTCCAATACGACAATTCCAGAATTTCGATAAGACTGGTCAATACCTACGTAATAAATGTTCATGTTCTATTCCTCCTTTGGAATTTGGTACTCTTCTCCCTTCTTCCTCCACATATATGCTAAGCGAAGATTCTCTAACATGATTTCTTCAGCAGTCTTGGTAACTTCTTTTCCGTCCCATGTTGTGTAGGTGTACTCGTCACCAAAGTAATTACGATAAGCTTCTACAGATTTATCATACATTTGCCGCTCTGTAGTACATCCTTCAAGAATCTTTTTAGCTTTCACCTTCCCAATCCCAGGGACACCTTCATAATTATCCACACTCATATCGCCAGCGAGTGTTTGGATGAAGAGCCACTCTAAACCCTCTTCCGGTGTGATATATCGGAATTGATCTTTAACCCAATCGTAATGGTGAAGAGGTGCCTGATAAACATCTTTATCTAAATTGGCCGCAACCGCCTTCAAACCTTTTCGATAACAACTCCAAAGACCTACCGATAAAACATCATCGCACTCAATATAATCTACAGGTTTTGCACCATGTGTTTGCATCAAGTGTTCGGTAACGGCGTCAATCCAACGAGGTTTTTCCATCTTCTCTCTGCTGCCTTTGTACTTATGGATAGTTGAGATTGATAGCCTGTAAGTGTCATTACCTGTTAAGTGCAACTTATACTCATCAGCAGGACAGTTCTTTTTGATGTGTTCGATAATAAGGTCACATGCGTTCAATGCCTGTCCACGTTCCCCGACTACTTTCTCAGGTTCTTTGTAATACCCTGCTGTGTCAACCATCAAGAACTCTTCTAATTCTTGTAAGTGATCTTTAGCAGCCTTAGCAGAATCAAAACGGTCAATATGGTTTCCTTCAGCGTCGTACAAATGCCAATAAGTTTTCTCTGCTGCAAAGCTACTACGATACTTTATCAAGTCGCAGTCAATGAAACATACATCAAACTTCTCAGGAACATCTTCTTTAGCAATTATTGCCATACCCACTTCTCCCAAAGAAATAAAAAGGGCAACCTGTCAAAGCTGCCCTTCTGTAAATTAACCCTTAATAAAGCTCATCATCCTCTTCGCCAAAGTCAGGCTGTTCATCTGGCTCAAAAGGTGGTTCTTGTTGGACATCTGAATCCTCTGAAGGCTTGCCAGCATTTTCAGGAACCTCTGCTAACTCAATGTCACCTCCAAAGAAATCTTGTTCTTCTTCAGACATCTTATTACCACTACCTGAACCTTCATACTCAACAAGTTCTTCGACAAGCATTTTATCAGGGTATGATGACACACCATAAGAACCCTGGTCTGCATAGCGCAGCAATAAGTTTACGACTGAACCATTTCCAACTAACTTTTCAAAAGTAATGTCAACATTCTTACCATCAATCTTCTGGATTGCGCGTGGTTGAAGTTGTGTCAAAGGCGTACCATCCCGCTTCTGACAACGCTGTGCCTTCTTAATTACAAAGAACTTCTTTTGTGAAGGATCAAGATTAGCTTCTCGGAACTTATCATCGTCAATGTCACCCTCATCATCTACAAGGCGAAACTTCTTAGCAGCTTGTGCTTTAGAAAGCTTCTTAGAAGACTGTTTATCGCTTACTGTCTCGTCGTAGGCGTCTGCTGTGTCTTCATCAACAACAATCTCTACAGTCCATTCGAAGTTCTTCTGCTGAGCCTTGGGTAAATCTTTCTCATCGTAGATTACAGCAGGCTCTTTGAACTTCGTGTAGAAGGCTACACCACCCATAATAGCTGCTTTCTCGATGTTGCCTTTCTTAGCCTGTTTGATGATCTTGAATTCGCTCATTTGTGTAAATCTCCTGTGTAGTTTATTTAAAGCTGGATGTTAAAGTTGATCGGTTGAATGTCCATTGTACCTTCAAGTTCCTGCTGATGCAACTGCTCAAGTACCTCCGCAATATCCTCAACACTCCCTTCAAACGTATGCTCAACAGTTTCAAAGCTTTCACCAACATGCGTGCTTACCGAATGTGTATAAATCATTTATCCAATCTCCATATTCATGTCTAATTTGTTAAACTTACTCTGTCTTTTCAACCGTTCATCACGCTGCTTACGACGTTCTTTCGGATCACTGATTTTCTTTGAATCGCCTCGTCCATATTCTTTGTTAGTTACCTTTTCAAAAAGTGTCTCAGGGTGTTCCTCATAAGACTCTTCAAGTTCTTCAAGATATGCCTTATCAATCTTACCAGCTTGGATATTCATGGTCAATCCTTAATTACTTTAAATGTTTCAGTGCTTGTGTACTTTCATTATTCAACAACAGCGAGTTTCAAAGATACTTCTTTACCAATCTCATGTAAAGCACAGTTAAATGGGTCAATATCATTATTCGAACAGAGTTCTTGGATGCTGTCTAAAGTCCCTATGTAAGCTCCATCAGATTCAGTGAAGATTACGTATTTAGTGTCGTTCATTTTTAGTCACCTCTTAATGTTTGTTAAGCAACTCTTCAGCAGCTTGCCAAATCTTTTCTTTCTTAGCACGTTCCTCAGCAACAGCGTTTTTGTGAAAGAGCTTGGCAATTTGTTTAATATCTGCCTTACTGTATTCTTCAGAGTCTTCAGCAGCGGTTTCACAGATGTCTTTGATAGAGTCTTCGATAGAATCTTGTTGCAAAAGGAGTTTTGAAATTTCAATAGCAGCGTTTTCGATTTTCTGGTCAAGCATTTTGTCTAGTTCCTTTTAATGTTGGTTGGTGTGCGTAGCTGTTTCACAAAGGATTAAGAAGTGATTTCCTAACCCTGTGTAGTTATCTTATCAAAGGTGGTTGCGGAGGTCAAGGGTTATTTTAGAACATCTACAAGTTTTTTCGCTTCAGCAATGTAGTAGTCGTAATCAATATCCCACCGAAAATCCTTCACATTATTGCACGTCTTGATGTTCCATTCCTTGTCAATTCCTATATAACGTTCCTTCTCAGGGTCTTTCGGAAGTGGTGGCATGATCTTCACAAGCTTCTCACCTTCCTTGCTGATGTAATACCTGCAAATGTTCTGCTGCAAAGTCTCTTCACCGTCTTCGTCAATCGTTACCAAGCGTGATGAACGAGGTACTTTGGTACGCAACATGAAATCAAATTTGTCAGTGTGCTTCCGAATAAACTGTTCAACATCGCCACCTTTGATAAGCGCATGTTCAGCAGCTTTGGGGATCACCAATGAGGATTGATTCTGATGCCATCCTAGACCATCATACTCATAAGACCCTTTACGTTTCACTTTACCATCTTCACCAACTGCTAGGTAGTTGTTCACATCACGAATGCACATCTTTGTGTAGATCGCTTCTTCAAGCTCAAGTTTAGTAATTTCTTCCCAATGTTTCGCCTTACCATCAAGTTCATGCTTGCGATTTCTTGGCAAACGAACTGTTAAACCATCCGTGTTTATTTGCAACATTTCAAGACCCTCAATCTTGAACAAGTCTTCAGCAAGCATACAAAGTGAAAGCTGCCCGTTTATTGTGATAGCCATTGTATAACGTGGATCGTAAAAAGGGCTAAACTTACTATTACTGTCCCCATACACACCATTTAAAGCAAGCTTCATCATCGCATTTTCAGGCGTTCCTTTCGCATACGACTTACGCTGCATGTATACATCCTGATAAATATCGCAAAAGTTCTCACTTAAATGTGCTGGGTAAACCCTGTTAGAAATTGCTAAGTTCGGATAGTAGCTCGCAACATCCAAGTCCACAATGACATTCTCATCATCGGAATTTATTACTTGAGATTCTACAGAACCGTGAATGCCCCCTGTACCAAAATCAAACTGGAACCCATCAACAACAGTGTTCAGGTTCTTAGCGACTCTCCACATGCCGTAATAACTGATCTTCTTACTCTTCAAAACCTTCTCTTCGACCCAACCTTTCGGATGTTCCTTGTAAAACTCGTCAAGGTCTTCTTGCGAAGGTTTGTCTTTAAACTTTTTCTTCTTTGTCAGCATTGTCGAATACTTCGCAAGCTCTCCAAGATTCTCTTCAGGCAGATCACTAAAAACTCCCTTGGTTTCTGTGATGCGTTGCGTTTGAAGCCATTCGACGACAGATTGAAACTCCGGTCTTTCAAAATGAACGTAACTAAGGACAATATCTCCCAAATCAACGTATTCACGTTTTGTCTGATTTAACTTCCTAGCACCTCCTGGTAACTGACGATAACAAGACCCCGGCATTTCCTGCTCAAGTTTCATTATGAAGTAATCTTTACCGATCTTTGTGTCATTGTGATTCATAAAGTCGCGGTCGTATTTTTGACTCAGCTTTTCACGAAACTCAATAGCACCCAAAGACTTCTCGTAAAACAAATACGTTTGGTAAACATCGTGCTTATTATATTCAACAAGCGTTTCCATTTCATCGAAAGTAAGATTTCTCCCAGGTTCAAACGGTAAATCTTCAATATTGTCAGAACGCATGTTGAACTCCAGCATCTTCAACGATGTCGCACGCGCCTTGTTATTGAAATGGTGAATTAAATACAAATCTAATTGCTGAATAAACCTCTTATTGGGTGAAATCAAGTGGTTGAACTTCTCGTCATCATCGGCAGTAATAATCTGCATTGCCTTTTCATACAAACATTCCGATGTTACATTTTTATTAGTGAGGAAATAATGCAGAATAGGGTAGTCAAATCCTACATTATTGAATCCTACCATACGATCTTTATTTTGATACAGTTTCTTTAGAAACTGACGTAAGTGTTTTTCGTCATTACGTCGATCACTAATTTCAAAGACCCATGATTCTTGACCATCAACACTTCCTACCGCTGCTGTGAAGCAGTTTGGATAAGTCTCAAGGTCGTAGATGTAGTCCATTGTTACTCCTAATATTCTTCTGAAGGTTTATCAAAACCCCATCCACCAGAAGAAGCCTGTTCAAAATCATCATTCTCGAACTCAGCTAGTTCTGCTTCTTCGTAAGGATCGGAACATGCTTCAATCTTAGCACTTGATGGATTGTATCGCAACCACCCTGCACTAGATGTCAAACCAGTGCGCCGACACTTGACCAGTGTGAGTTTTGTTGAATTGCGAATCTTTTCATTTTTATTCACCTTGTCACGACTCATCAGAATAGTATTAAAAGCAATCTGGTTAATCGCTGAAGACCCTTTCAAGCTGTACTCAGAAACAGCATGAGGCTTATCGTCGTCTGGTTTCTTCATGTGACTCACCACGACAATGCTCGCCATAGTTTCTTTAGCAAGTTTCAACAGTGAATCCATGAAACTATCAATCACATTGTTTTCGTTACTTGGTACAGCAGCTTGCAAAGGATCGACAACGACCAATTCACAACCCATACCCTTCACCAACCAACGAATCTTCTCAAACATTTGCTCAACAGATGTAAAGGAGCCGTTGTGATTCACTGTCACAATCTTATCGTCACGACCAATCATGTCCTGAAACTGTACTTTCAATTTCTCCATATCCATTTCGGAATACTTTTGTAGTGCTAGGTTTTGTTCAGTGTGAATACTCAAAAAACTGCGTACAATTTCTCTTGGACTGCTCTCAAGATACATTAAACCGACGCGCTTCGGCGTATGGGTAGCTACGTGATAGACCATGTTATTAAGCACTGTTGATTTACCAACACTGGTTAAAGCACCAATGACTGTTACTTCACCAGCAGCAGGCCCACCGCCCATCAAGTCAGCTAGTTCAGAAAATTGTGGAGGCAGTGGAATAATGTCATCCTCAACCGAGTGTTCAAATTCTTCCCAAAGCTGTCCTAATGTACAAACGTCAACTGGACTGAATCGTTCAGCTTTAAAGAACGCAGTACGAAGTTCACTTACACGATTCTGAACAAGCATGTCATTAGGGTCTTTTAAAGGCAACTTGGCAATATGCGCTTTACCAGGGTTGAGTAAGCGTGCAGCTTCATTAACGTATTTCTGAGCAGCTTCGTCCATATCGAACATAAGCACGACTTTATCAAACGAATTGATAAACTCAAAATTGTTTTTTAACTGCTTAATGATTGATCCATCACCAGCAGTAACGCTGACAACAGGTGTCCAATACTCATTGCCGTCCCGAATAGTGTTAAGAACTTGAGCAAGCGCTAGACAATCACATTCACCAGTTGTTATCGCAAGATACTTACCTCCGGCTTCCCAAACAGATTGACCAAACAGATCATTGTTGGCTTTAGTATTACCAACAGGCTTTGAGAAGTCTTTAGGTAAAATGCGCTGCTTGAACCCTACAACCTCTCCCTTTTTAGTCATTGGGTAATATTGTGAGTATAAATCACCATTTTCATCAAAGCGACTGCGTACACCGAACTTTTCACAAGTTTTCTTTGTCAGTTTACGCTCTTTCCACCCACGACATTCCAAAGACATAATTTCATCAAGGTCTTCTTGTGAAATCTTTGAAGGCTTGTTGTCAGTTTTGTACGATTCTAATTCTTCCACCACGAAGTTCTCCTCAATTTTTTCAGATGAAATATAGCCACAATTTGAAAAGCAAAATCCTGTATACTTACCATCAGATTGCTTGTATACCGCTAAAGGATCATGTCCCCCACAACTAAAGCAGGGGAAGTGACCAAGGAAACTACCGCTTTCTCCAGTGTTCATATTTAGATGCTATCCTTTTTTCAGTAAAGTTAATAAGAGCGTCATACGCGACATCTGTAATCTGACTTCGGAAATTGTGGGCCAAGTTTTCAAGTTGCCTTTGTTTCATCTCTAAATATTTTTCAAAAGCATCTTCTATTTTTTCATGGCGACCTCCCCACTCTGAATTTTGCCGCGTGCCACATGAGGCAGAATATTTACCAGTCTGTTTACAATAATGTACCCCAGTTGGGAGATTATCATGTTCTCTCATTTTTCTCTGGTTATGAGTCATTGCAATGGCAATATTGACTTCATTCGGTATAAAACAACATGTCGCTTCAGAATAGAGTTGAGAGTTACCTATTAAATCTTTATCCAGGAAAAAACCTTCTACATAATTTTGGTCAAACCATTCTGCAAAATTCTGAAAATTGTGCCAACTGGTATCAACACTAACATGTCTATATCCTGGGTCAGTTTCCCAAACAGACTCACAATAACATCTTTTAAGCATGTTTGCCCATGTATTGTGAACTTTTGTGGACTTTTTACAATCGTGTTGACCCACACCACGATAACCAACTCCATATAGCGTTCTATCGAATGGCGTTGTTGACCACTTATATTTCAGATTGCAATTCATAGTCCAATAGGGTACATCTTCTGCAATTACTTCATTGGTAATCGGTTTTACAAGTATATTTTTATAATCTACATATTTTAAAACCTCTACAAAACCATTTTTTAATTCAAGAAAATCCCCCTCTTTAATTTTTGATGGTCTACCCATAATCAAACCCCCTCAGCACGGTCTTTTTCCATTGCCTTAACAACAGCCTTACAAACCCCACCCCTCTCAATGTCATCACTACTCGCTTCAGTATACCCGACAATATGTTGAAGATTGTGGCGCTTTACAAAGTCTAATAACCAAGTAATCCCATCAAGACCCTTTTGATCTTTCTGCGTAGGGTCACCAAGGATAATCAATTTACCACCATCCGCAAGACGTGTCAATATCGTGTACATCTCTTCAGGTGTTGTCAACTGTGCCTCATCAAGAACTGTGATGTAATTGAAATTACGCCCTCGGATATATTCAAGAGGTTGTAGTTCAATAGTTCCATTGTGAATGCTTGATTCGTAAAACCCTGCTCCATAGCGCTGCTTGATAACGTCAATCATCGGCATCATCAGCGGCTCACATTTTTCAATAGCGCTTCCCTTTAAAAGCCCGATAGAATTACCCATTAAGATGTTTGGGCGAGCGATAACAAGCTTATCATAAATACCCTTTTTCAACCAATCGGTAACTTCTGACATTGTTAAGAAGGTCTTACCAACGCCTGCAACAGCATTAAAAATCACAACATCTTTGGTGTTCAAATGCTTTAGAAATTGCTTCTGGTTCTCATTACGTGCTTGAACAGGTGGCTTGATATATTGCTCTTTAACCTGTTTACCCTTTTCCATTTTATTCTCCCAACGCTGCTGAACGACTTTTTGCTTATTACGTTTTGGCATTGTCATCATCCTTCTTCTGGTTACTATCTCTAAGCCTTCTCGGCCTCTTTAACAGCCTTGATCATTTTGTCCTGAATAACCAACGGAAGATCCATCCTTTCATGGTGTTCAAAGGCACGAACAAGTGCTTCATAAAGCTTCTGATTAACAGCCTTAACTTTCAAGTAATCTTCCTCCTTTACCCAGAAAACATTATCACCATTCTCTCGAAGGTCATCACGAACCCGTATACTATCATAGATCATAACCATTTTAAATCTCCTTCTCAGCCTTCACAATCATATCAACATACTTCTGAACTTCGCCAGCACGTCCTTGATACCCATGTGAAGCCATAATCTCACGCCATTCAATAAGTGTTGATTTGGTCATCCCAAGTGTCTTCAAAATCACTGGCTGAACATCTTCAACACCTAATTCAACAGTTAATTTGTCAATACATTTTGCCATTTTAGATATTCCTCAATGATAACACATGAATGCATAAGTCTTAATCTCAACATCATTATCAACAACGTAATCTTTAAATGCCTTTGGTAATGATCTGAATATCTCTGAGTTTGTTAATTTTCCTTTTAAGTCTTCCAGAGACATTACGGGTATGTCAATTGGTTCATAGCGCCCATCATTGCTTTCATAAAGTACCTCACCATAAACACCTTCTATGGAGGTCATTGGTGAAATAACTGTGAAGTTATCATCATCCATAAGAACATCATGCTCCTCCTCAGAAACACTGTTAAATACTTCTTCAGGGATTTTATATCCTTTTACGATGTAAAAATTAATATTAACACCCATATTCAAACCTCCTCAGTTTTCTTCAAACCCTCAACAGCATTATCCCAAGACATATCAATCACCTTCTCATCAATCCTTTTACAAACCTCCTCAAAACCATCTAACCATTCCTGCATACGGTTCTGACGATAATGATCAACAAGCTGTACAACCTCCCATGCGATACCTTCTTCATCAAACCATGTAAGAAAGTCCTCTTCAACTGATGCGTATACATCGTTCATGTAAAAGTGTTCGATCATTTCCTTTTGAATTTCTTCAGCAGCCTCTAACATCTTATCTTCTTTATCAAGCTGGTCAAGATGCTTTGCAAGGTCAATGTCTACAGGGTCATTCATGTTCATTGCGGAATCTCCATAACCTCAAAAGGATTTCAAAGTCTCATCAGTCTCATTGGTATTCGCCAACCACCACCTTAACACGCTTCGGCATACTTTCGTTAATAATTTCTAACAACTTCTTACGTTCTTGCCGACGCTTGTTCTGTTTATTATCGTGAAGTTCAATCGCGTGTTCAATCTCTGACAATTGTTTTAAATGCTTTTGCAGCATTGCTCCTTGTGTGTATTGTGGATCAGCTTTCTTATAGACTTTTACAGTTTCTTTTAAAGGTTTTTGTGTAGTATCTTCACCAACAATCTCGAAGTATTTGTCTTTCCAAGAATTTAAAAAGTAGTAGGGTTCTATGCCATATCCATCTTCCACACCAGATTCTGTTAAAAGTCCATCAGAGTCTACATGAACTTCAACAATATCTCCGTTTTTATACCGACCATCTACAGCCATCTTGCCTGCGTTCAAAATGCGAATCTTCATCTTATTTCTCCTATACCCAAGTTTGTAAGCCTTCAGACCACTTCCCAACTACTCTACAAACATACACCTCAATACCATCTTCGTCAAGCTCATCCGGAAATTCTAGTGTGCAATAATCATCAGATTTCCAATCGTGTTGGTGAAGTTCATCTTCATAACACCATGTTGTGTCTGCCCAAACGTATACTGTTTGCATTTGTACACCTTTTTCATAAGTAATTGATTTATATAGAAGCTGAAAACGACGCAGTATCTATAGGGATTTATCCATATCTTTCAAACGTTCCGCAATACGTTGACGGTTGATCTTCAAGGCGCCCTCAGTAGGTTCATAATCGCCCATCCAGTGTTTCTTGTCAATACCTTGAAGTAAATCTTCGTCAGAAATTGGATTAGGTTTATAACCTCGACTAGTCATCTCCTGTGTAAGTTCGTGGTAGCGCTTGAGAATATACCCAAGACGTGTGTAGTAGAATTTTACATGCCCCGTACCCATTGTGTATTCAGAGGGTGCTTTCAAATTCCACTTGTTCACACCACGTTGTTGAGCCTTACGAACCAATCCAAAAACCCTAGTGATCTCTTTATTTTCACCGAGTAGGTGCATATTTGTAAGTTCTGACACTGGAACTACATTGATCCTGGTCATTGTCTCTGATACCCTGTATAATCTTGTGAATTACATGGCGTATGCCAATCGCTTCACAACCACTATACACCTCCCTACACGATCTTGTCAACAGAATTACACGATAAAATAATTTCATCCGGTGTATTGACTTGAGGAACCTATTACGTTACCCTTTTAAAAGAACTTAATAAGTATATTAATAAGGTCTTTATAGAGTACTTATAAATATCTTATTGGTGTTATATTAAGTAATATATTTACTTATTAATTTCTTTATAAAGACTTCACAAGGTACTTGACAGCATCCTTCACATGGCGTACCTTTGGAAGTGTCGAAAGCAAATTTACAGGAGATTTGAAAATGAACACCAATGCACAAGAAGCTCTGAAAGAATATCGTGAAAAGATTCGTACAGGCGAGATTGAGAAGCCACCTCAGAAAACTCCGCTGGATAGACACCTTGAAGACAAGACTTCCAAAGCTAAGGCTATTGTAGCATTCTGTTTTCAGTGTATATACGACCCTGCTGAAAAGGGTTCTTGGAAGACGCAAGTCCGTAATTGCCCATGTACAGACTGTCCACTTTGGAATGTACGGCCAAAATAGACCCTGAACATACCCCTTCTTGCCAAATAACCTTACAGGAACGTGTATAAAACAGAGGTAATAGGGTTTAGGAGGGGCAATGTACAGGGTAGGGTGTACAAGGGTCGTTTTATATGCAAATTTTAAAGGTTTTGAAGATATGCGTGAAAGCACATGGTACGAAGCATTTTATCCAAGAAGTCCTCTACAGAACTTCGACATTATCAATCCAGACTCAAATGAGATATTCATGTCCTACAAAGAATTTAAAATTACTGTTGACGTGCCGATTGAACGTGTGTATATTTACACAACACTTACTGAGGAAGGAGAATCGAAATGATCGTATCAGATAAAACTTACACAGACTTGTCAAACCTTACAGAAGAGCAGCGTGAATTTGTTGTTGGTGTTTATCAACAATGGCTTGATGAGAGTGGTCTTAAACAAGGGCTCATTTATAATGATGATTTAGTGGTTGTAGGGTCGATGATCTATTTACACATCTATAAAGAACTCGATGGGGGCTACAGACTATTCGTTGATGATTACGATGGTCTTTCAAACAAACAAGAAGTAACTCACAAAGAAATGGTACAAGATGCTTCCGGTACACACATCGACAGCCGTATTGAATACTGGTACAAGGTCTGTGACCTAATCAATAAGCATACAGAGGATTTAGAATTGCTTGATAAAGTTTCTAAAGCACCTGAAGACTCTTGTATTGGTGATGCTGCTTTAGAAATTCTTGAAGAAGGTTTGAAGCTTCGTCAGAATAAGCGCAAGCAGGAAATTGAAGATGCTGAATATGCAGCAAAGAAGGCTGAAGAAGAACTTGTTAAGGGTATTTTAGAGCGTTGGAAATGGGAGTTTGACGAATTAGGTTTCAGTATTTGGTTCAATGAGACAACAAAGGTTTTTGAGATCACCAGTGATATAGGCGACGTTCCGAAGTACAAAACCACTAATGAAACAGGTATCGAGCGTATCTATATTGCATTAGACAACTTAGACGATTATATGTAAAAAACCATACAAACAAGCCCTTGCTAAAGCGACCCCGTAGGTTGGTATGGGTAAGGGCTTTCTAACCTGATTTATACTGCGTGAGCATAAGAAAACTCACCTTATAATTGATGTCTGATACCTTTGGAGGTAATGTGTTTAAGTGGCTGAGTAAGATTTGCGAAAGTAACATTAATAGAGCTTCTAAAGATAATATGAAAACTATTTTAGATTTTGAGGATAAGGCCAAGAAAGATATTAGTGAGCCTGTTTATAAAATAGCTTCGACATTTTCTGAAGAAGGTCGTTGGAAAGAAGACGAGCACCGCCTAAATATAGAGGATTCTTTAACGGGCTTTCGTTTACCACTAGGCATTGATGATCCCCGACGAATTCTTAAAGAAAGATGGATGACTTGGGATGAACAAGTATTTTTAACACGTTCTTACCGAGCAGCGCTTTTTGATGAGAATAAAAGAAAAGCTTCAAAAGAACGTCAAAGAATTCACGATTTATATTTTGGAGACCAACATGCAGAAGTTTGACGATACACATTCATATCTTGCTGTCTACGCACCTAACGGAGAGATTGTTGAATACATTGTGAACACACAGGAAATCAACAAGGCTTATCAAGAAACCTTCAGAGATATTCAGGAAGCAATCTTGCAAATGCATGACCCTGAAGACCACCCTTTTGAAATGGTACTTAGTGATTCACAAACAGGCAATCTTGCTGTAAGGTTAGCAGGGACAATGATCGGTGATTTAGAATTGGTTGAAATGGACTACGCGGCTATTCTCCATAAACATCCTTCTTTATTCGAACCTGAAGATTTTGAAGATTAATTATTAAGGAGTGTTATAAAATGAAACTTGAAAACCTTTTAGAAGTGATTTTACAGTCTGGCGCAAACGTTCTTAATAAAGAGATTGTAGGTGAGCTTGATACTGACTATAACCTCAATAGAACAATCCACTTCCAAGCAGGTGGGCAAAATTATAAAATCATATGGTTCCATAACATGTCAACGCTTTATGTTGATGAGAATACACAAGTAATGTTTAACAGCGTTGTTTGTCGAAATACTTGGCCTGTAGAAGCTTCTACAAAATCTAAAAACCAATTGCAGTTTATTTGCAATAATGATAAAGTATGCATCCTTATTACTGAGAGGTATTAAATATGGATATTTATGTGGAAATAAAATTCAAAGATGGTTTACATGTACGAGAAGTGTGCCAACAATTTTCTAAGAATGCACACGCTTTGATGCTAAAGGATGGTTTCGAAACCAGTGTATTTGAATTAAAAGATATTGAGAAAGTAAACATTGAAACTTTTAAAGGACTTTAATTTATGACAATCCAAATCCCACAACATGCTTCAGCAAATGATCGTAAACGTACTGACAAATACCTTGAGCCAGAGAACCTTGAACTGATTGTTGACGAATGTATTACCCAAGAGAATTCTCTCAATCGCTTCAAAGTAACCGTTACTGATAAAGAGCTTGCTCAAGAGCGATGGTTGACAAATAACTCATTATCGTTCGGTGATGCTTTAGAACTATTGCTAATGAAGAAAGTGTCAAGGTATAAAGGGATGGTCGCTTGGGATACCACTAAGAAGTCTACGGGTATTGCCTTTATGAATGCTTATTATGAGGTTGACAAAGGTATTTCACATTACTATTATAGGGTTGGTGCTGATGCAGAATTAACTGATGATGAGGAAGGTGTTTTGAATTGTCCTTCGGAGGTGCTTGTATGAAAACTTTGAAAGAAGAATATGAACGTGAAAAGAATTTACGCTTACAAGATGCAGAGTGTATTAGAACAGCGACGGGATATACAAACTCGTACTTAAAATGGGGTAACGTTTGTGATTCATCAGACAGGAATACTAATAGAATTAATTTTGTATTGCAGGCCGAAGAAAAATTCCTAAAAGACCATACTAAAGATATTTTAGAATTAGCTGCTCAGATGTGTCACGATAGTATTGGAGAGTAAAATGACATACATCGTAAACAAACAGCTTTACCAAGCGATTGAACAAGACCTCGAAACATGGTACAAAAGCTATTCATGCCCCTGGTCACGTATCTATAAAGACGGTAAACTAGCAGGCTATGAAGGTGTTATGGAAAACCTCGACCTGATTGTTGAAAAGATTTCTGATAAAATCTTAATGGTGTCATTGCAAGGGAAGATTGATAAGGGTTACAATCCTTTCAAGATGTATTACACATGCGATGCTGAGAAGAATGGGTATTGGTTTGCATTAGAGGAGAAGGTTGATGAGTAGGTATTCAAAAGAGCAGCTTCAACAAATGGCTGCACAGGCTTTAGAGTATAAGATACAGGTTCTTGCACAGGATAAAAAGGGGTTTAACAAATGACTTTAGCAGCAATCTTAACAGCGTCATTTCTCGCACAAGAATTGCAATGTGCTTCGCAGATTTCATTTTATGAAGCGCGTGGTGAAGAAACATACGCTGCAAAAGTTGCACCAGTGATTGTCGCAAGGAACCGTGTATTATCTGAGGACTTTCCAGATAGCTTCTGCGAAGTAATGTTGCAAGATCGTCAGTTTGCTTTTGTAACGAATGGATTGCATTTGCAAGATATAAGTGATAGTGTTATTGCACAAGAAGCCTGGGAAGTTGCTCAACAAGCTGCCCAAGATGTGTTAGAAATGCCTGTACATAACTTCCAAAGACCTATGAGGAATGCTTTGTACTTTCATTCAGGAGAAACACCAGCTTGGGATTTAAATAAGATCGAAAAGGTTGTTAAGATTGGTGGGCATTCTTTCTACAGTGATAAATGATTGATACAGGAGAACCTAAAATGAAAAATCAAGATTTGAAAGTCGGTGACACGGTGATGCTTTCGAGTGGAAGCAAGTGGACTATCAATATCCTTGACAACCCTTTAAATGTAGTTGGTGAAGTTGTTGAGAAGGGGAACTCTTGGGTATTTGTGCAATGGTCTAATGGCGGATACAATTCATATAAGTCTAAAGACTCAGACTTAATCCTGTGTAATAATTCAGATAAGGAACCTGATATGCAAAAGAATAACACTACAAAAGACCTTATTGACAATATCTCACACGCTTACGAAATCCTTTGCAATAGTGAAAATGCGGTGCAAATGCTTCAACAAGAAGTCGTAAACAACCGCAAAGCTTACGAAGATGCTGTTGAAGAGTTGCAAAAGTCTGTACAGGATAAAGGTTTTAAAGTAGAATCCATCCAGGACGCTTCATCGAAACCTAAGAAGAACTTTGATCGGTACTCGTATTGGGATGTTTCTGAATGGACTGAAGAAGAAATTGAAAAGGCCGCTGATATTCTTGCTGAGGAGTTTGGAGCTAATAAATATTCTTTAGATATTTTTGGAAGGTATTATCTACTCCTTATTGATGCTGGTAATGATATTCTGGTACAGAGCTATGAAAATCTCACAGAGATATCGGAAGTGATTGGTAAGGAGTTTAACCAACGCACTAAACAAGACATTCTATAAGTAATGCCTTTCAAAGCCCGCTTGCTTAATTGCTTGCGGGTATTTTTATGCGTGGGTGGGAAAAGATAAATCAGTTTCAACGGTGAGAAGTTTGTAGTAAGGGTTTCGATGGGCAGCTTCGACGATTTAGATTTGAAAGTTGCTGAAAAATTTGGGGAACGGGGTCGAGCTTCAGCGGCGGAGCATGTAAAGCGCTTAGAAGTGTTGGTTACTTCTGATTTGTGATTTGTGTTGGGATTTGTTGAAAAGGTCGTGTTACCCAGGATTCAATCCGGATTCATACCTTGGTATTATCGCCAAGTGCTTTGCAGGTATGCTAAGCGCGTGCGCGGTGCTATTTAGGCGGATGTCTTGAAAATTTATTTTCTCAGACCTATTGACCAGTCCCTTAGAACGTCTATAATCCTAGGTATCGAAAGCAAACGTACCGAGGAGTGCTAAAAATATGAACGGTTATGAGAAGCTTTTAAGCAGCATTAACACTAACCATAAGATCGCAGAAGATGTGTTAGACCGTGCGCACGCATACAGGGCATTTAAAGACGACTCGCTAGGTTATATGGATGCGCATGAATACGAAGGATTGCGGGAAGGATTGAACGCCTACGCAGTATCGAAGGAGTGCTACAACCAACTACTAAAGCGTTTTGGAGGTGCTGTTGATTATATTCTTGACACATACAGCGATTGTCTATAATGTCTTACATAGCAACGGCGCATAGGGCGCTTTGCAGTATTAAACCAATGACTCGATAGGTGCTTTATGAAAGCTAAGGTTACTAATACAATGGTAGGTAGTTTTCTATATAACTTGGGAATCAGTTATCATGAGTATGGCGTACTGAGGTGCTCAAAAACAAAACGCAAGCTATACGATTTTTATAAATGCGACTCGGTAACTTCTGAACAGCGTGCAAAAATAGTTGAAAGCATACCAGATGCAGAATTCAAAACAGCGTCACCACAATATGCACCTGAATTAAAAAGAGTCCTGGTGTGCATCCCAAAGGCAGCATTGAGAGGTAGAAAATAAAATGTATCAATTCATCATAAAATCAGGTATGCTGGCAGTCGCTCTAAAACGCTATAACCGAGAGTCTGCCGACATCTTACGCAAGCAATTAGACAATGCCGGTATTTATTACAGAGAAGAAATTGTTTTAAAATAGGCGTTGACAGTACTTGGTAAGATTGATAAAGTACGCAGTGTAAGAAACACTCACACACTATTCGATAGGCGGTGTTATGAAAAACGCACAATTTGTTATCAACGGCTTATTTGCAAACGTAGAAAAGGATGATTATGAGCACGGATGCGACATCACAAGCGGTACGAATAAGCAAGTGGACATTATCTTTAAAGCTGATTCTATACAGTCGCTTATTGATAAAGTCAACGAATTTGTAGGTAGTTCAGACTATATGGTAAACCCATGCGAAGATGAGCCAAGCCGCATTGACTGGCAAGTTATGGAGAATGTTGACGGCCTTCCTGCTAATTCCAGTGATGTAGAACTTTGGAAAGTTGGTAAACGTGACTTATACCTTGTGGATTATACCGCTATTGTACAGCAAGTGATAGATGTTGACGTGGAAACAGTGCTTGCAAAAACTGGTAATAACCTTTAAAGTAACGTTGTAAGAAACACTCACACTTAACCAAGAGACTAAACAAATGCTAAACTTTACAAATGCCACTATCAGCGAACTAAACACTTTTGGCGCGTCAATTGCTAAAGGTATGGAATTTCTAGACTTCAAAGAAACAGCTTTAAAAGCGCTGTTAGAGACTGGCAATATTTCCGACGCTGTACAGGAAACGCTAGAAACGCTTAACGACGATGCAACCGAAGCATGGGCGCATTATACTAGCTATACCCCTTTTGAGTTTTATGCAAAGGAACTAAACGACCGTGAAGACAGTGACAGCGCTTGGGATGCGATGTTGGATGGTTTTTATGATGCGTATGGGGATACTGTGCAAGCGCTTGAAAGCGATATTAAGGAATACTTAGTAGAAGCTATTGACGATATAGAAGTGTCAAAACTAGGCATTGAACTTCCCGAGTGGATTGAAAGCGATTTGTTAGTGTGTGACGTATACGCTATTAGTGAAGGAGGATGCGCAAGTGGTGCATACATGCCCGCTGTTACGTATTTCATTGCTAATGAAACAATGGCAGTGCATGGTGACGATGTTTTAGAATACATCGAAAGCACTTTAGGTGAAATACCAACGTTACCGGACAATGAAAGCTGGTCAGGCATTGCAGTACACTTTTTGAGCATTGCAGTTGAGTTGTTTGCAATGGAAGTAGTAGCACAAATTGACAGTATGAAAGAATAGGCTTTAAAGGATACTTGCCAAGGATGGCATAAAACGTTATTAATTAACTTATAAAGGCGTTTACACCATGCAATCAATAAACCAGGTTAAACAAGCACTAGCAAACGGTCTGGCAGTTCACTGGTCAAATAGTGCTTATAAGGTATTAGACGATTCTACGGGATTGTTAGTTTCTTATAACAAAGGGCAGAATTATGCTGGCTTACAAAATACTAAACACGATGTCTTATGGTGTTATGTATCAAAGGCGGATTGTTTAAAACTTGCCAAGCGCCATGGCGTGAAGTTTGTTTGCTATGAACCAATAGAAGATGCCTACTACTTCCAAAGTGGTAATTATCAAAACGGCTTTTATGAATATCGGGTTCTAGCGAATAATTTAATATGCGAGAAGTCTTTTGAGATTATGATTGCCAATGGCCTTACCGACAATAATAAAGCAACTTTTGAAAAATAAGGGGCGATTCTATTATGAACCCATTAAATGCCAATGACGTTGGTATGGTCTCTATACAGTACCTATCAAGCACCGGATATAAGCCTAAGCACTTTAAACTTAAAAAACGTGTGAGCCGTGGTATATTCATTGACCTGCAAAGCAAGTTAGAATCTAATCCTAAAGTCTTAATTGTTAAAGGTTATACGTATAACGGGTATATTTGATCATGGAGACCTTCACAGTACCATCAACACCTGAACAACACTATGAACGTAAGCAAGAAGTAGCATACTGGCTATCAAAGCCCCCTTCCCATTGTTATCTATACATCGACAGCCTAACGTTGGAGGTGTTGACAGAGTATGGAGACATGGTAGGGAATGCATTTTATAAAAAACCTTACCAATATAACGTGGTAGGCACTAACAACATTCTCTATACAGCTAGGCTCGATAGGATGTTGTACCCAAAGGATGATGAGCGCTTGCAAGGGTATTTTTTATACGCTGAACAGCATGAGCAAAGCAGGATTAAAAGATTATGGAAGAAAAAATTGGTGCGAAGTGTTGACGCGGTGCGTAGGTATGCTATTATGAATGCATAAACCAACGCATCAAAGGAAACGCAGCCATGACCAACTCACAACTCTTCAAAAAAGCCCATGAGATGACACGTGCAACAGTACGCGATGGCGATAATTACCAAGCGACATTTGGAGCATGTCTTAAGATAATCAAAGCGCAATCTGAGCGTAAAGTAGACTTCCTTGAGGTCGTGGGCAGCGCGTTAAATTCATTTGCCATCATGCTGGTCGTTACTTTTATGCTAGTACTGGTCGGTTCATTGTTCGGTAACATGCTAGGCTACGCTTTAGTAGGTGCGATTGTAGCGGCTGTTGTAGGAGCCATTGCCACTATTGTTTTCGTAATTGATGATGTCAAATTCACTATCATGTTAACCAACTAGTAAAAAAAAGGTAAGGCCAACTATTAAGAGGTGATAAAATGCGAAAGCCTAGCAAACTACCTATTGATGGGCATGTTATTGACCATAATATAAAAAGACTTCCCAAAGCTGTATACGTGCTATTATTGTGGTGAACCTGCGCCTAACTATTCACGCTGTACATTAACCAAGGTTATGGATGATATTCACTGGTGCAATGAATGTTATAATGCGTGGAAAGCTTGCCAGCCATTTGATTAATACAATTTGATAGACTTTATCAATACGCCCCTATAAAGGGGCTTTTTTATGCGTGGTATTTAGGTCTTGTACAGTGTGTGGTGTGTCAATATATCCTATTGAGCTTGTCACCCACAAATATACACGCCTTCCCCAGAAATTTAACAATCGCCCTTCACACTACCTACCAAGCCCCTTATCAAATATCCTATGCAGCCTGGGCATGGCATTACACACCTATTTAACATAATACGTCTTATGCGTACTCACTGCCCATGCTCACCAAGCATACTATAAAGCACCTCTTAATACGCTCTCACAATGCTTCCTGAGCGCTTATAAAGTTACCCTATGGAAAGGTATTGGGTAGGCTGGTAAAAGGCTGTGAAGGGGCTTGTGAGAGCTTAGGAGGTGGTGTGAAGGGTATTTGTAGGGACTGTGTAGGTGGTATTTCAAGCGGGGGTAGGTAGGTCGTATGGGGTTTAGATAAGCACTCTAATACATTTTGAGGCTTTCCCAATGCCTTTCGACCCCCTTTATATTTTTTGGAGTGATTTCAAAAGTCGCTATAATTTTTCTTGGGATACAGCTTTTTCAGGATAGTCAGTAGGATTACTGTACAATACCCTGTTAAGTATGCTTTTGAATACCATACTCATTAGGGATAGTTTTGTTTAAGATATTGGGAAGGATTCTTGGAAGGGACACTGTAAAGTATCTTACACGACACCACAACATAGATTACACGATACTCAGGATAGTGTTAGTGTATTATAAAGGTGTTGTTAAAGATATGTGCGGTAGCACAGGTGGTTAACAGGAATTTATAGGGCTATAAGGACTTTAAAAAGAGAGGACGGGATTACGTTAATCCAACCGTCCTTTTCTTCTAAGGAACCTTTAGACCTATAGAGGGTGTTGGTAAGTGGTGTGCTGGCGCACAGAATGTTTACCAGCACTTCTATAAAAGCCTGTTCAGTATTCTACTAATATGTTTACTAGTGGAAATTGGCTTTTTGAGGGTATCATTTTTGATACCTTTAGAAACCTCTAATATTCCTTATCACGTTCTTTGTATTCCTTCCACCATCTTTTTACAGTAGCTATAGAGACTTTTAGTTCCTCAGCAACTTTCTTCTGTGTCATTTTTTGTTGGTACATTTGATACCCTAAACTTTTATCAGAAAGCTCTTCTATGCCAGTATGTCTTTTCAAACGATTAATCTCTTTACTGTGCGTATCAACCTCATATTCTAAACCCTCTACACGATCTTCTAATCCTTCTAATTTATCACTGACTTTCTTATACCGTGACAATCGTGTGATCTGTTGATTGACTGTGTTAGATGATTTCAAAGCCGATTTATCCATAGTACCATTTCTGAGCATTGTCTTCTGTGCAGGATGATCTTCGTGTGCTTTAACAGTCTCTTTAGAATGGTAATAAGGATTGTGTTTAATACCATCTAACCATTCAAGTGACTTGTCATGTACTGTAACAGAGTATTCTAAGGCTTCTCTGGGTGTTCCTCCATTGTCAAGTATGTATTTGTAAGCTGCTAGACCTATGTTGTATGGAACAGTCTCTCTTGTGGTGCCTTGGTAATTCTTCTTAAAAGTTTTGTCAGTTATTGCTTTCACAGCTTCCCTTTTCTTGAAGTCTTGGTTGTCTGCATTACTGAAGAACTTTGTAAGCATTTCCTCGACATCTTTAAAATCAGGATCACTCTTGCTCATAAAACTCTTGCACCTCTTTTTGGACGATAATGTTATTTGGAGAGACGTAATTCACAAACGATAAATTTCTAAGGTCTTTTACACGGCTTAATGCAACGTATAATTGACCGTGTTCAAAACAGCCTCTTCCAACGTTTATTGTGGCTGCTTCCAATGTCATACCTTGTGATTTATGGATAGACACTGCCCAACCTAATTTCAAAGGGTATTGTTGATAGGTTGCATCGACAGTCTTTTTAACGCCTTCACTGCCTTTGTTGTATTTAACACGTTCCCACTTGTGTTCTTCAACAATAACATCTTGTTGGTCTGAATCTTTGGTCACAACGATACCATAATTATTCATAGACTTGACAGTACCCATCATACCGTTCTGGTAAGCACCTTCTGGGTGATTAGCACAGATAACAACCTTTGCACCAACCTTCAATTCTAAACGTGTTGTAACAGGCTTTTCTGATTCTGACCACTTACCAGAGTAGTTCGCAAAGAATGTCTTTGAAGGTGTCTTTAATTGCTTGAACCAGTAATTATTGATGTTATCAACATCTCTATTGAATACGCATAAGTTAATGCTAGAGTTGGTCTTATCGTGCGGTTTTGCTTCCTTTTGAATAATGTCTAGCGCATGTTTATGGTTCTTATCTTTTCGACGGATAGATTTCAGAATGTTTATCTGCCGTTTATCACTTTGTCGGAATACTTTACGAAGCTCTACCTTTTCAAAGTCCCAAGAGTCACTTGAGAAGCAGAATCTTGAAGAGCGGCCTTCCTCCTGGTAATACTGCTCTTTGTCGTAATTACTGACGATAGGAGGTATTTGGTAGAAATCCCCTACAACCACCATCTGTATTCCACCAAAAGGCAGATTGTTATTACGTGCTTGCTTCAGTTTCCAATCAATGAGGCTTAGGTAATCAGCTCTCAACATACTGACTTCATCAATCACAATGCGCTTTAGATTTTTAGCATTTAATACTTGTCGTGTTGCTGAATCTAAACGGTAATCTTCTTCTGTAACCACTGTGGTAGGCAACCTGAAGATTCTGTGGCAAGTTGACCCGCCGATGTTAAGTGCTGCAATACCGGAAGGCGCACATAAGATTGTATTGGAATCTGTGACTTTACGAATAATCCAGCTTTTACCACAACCTCCACCACCTGTTACGAAAACATTTTCACCGTTAAGGATTTTGTATATTGCTAACTCTTGCCCTTTTAGATCATTAGGATCAGATTCCAGAATGTGCTTAAACTCCTCCGGTGTGTCGTCAATAACACCGAGACTGTCCAAATGGTCTACTACGTCAGAAGGCATTGTTTCGTAAAGCTCACCAAGACGCTTCCTACGTTCAATCTCATTAAGTTCAAAATCAATTTCAGAGTCAAAAGGTAAACCTAGTTCCTTGCTAATCTTCTCTCCCTTCTCTACAGCTTTTTCCTTGTCGATAGAGAGGTTCTGAACATAAAGACTCCCTTTAAAGTCTTTATACCCATTGTTGAATGTACCCCACTTTCGCAGGGTATACATACGTGTTTTCTCACCCGTTGCTATAAACGTTTTCTCAGCTCTAAACATCCTCTCATCCCTCCTTATAATCTTCCCAACCTGCGCATCCACCACCAAGACCTTTATAACTCACCCAAACCTTCTGCTTAAACTGTTGAGCAAACTTCTTAGCACGTTCCTTAATCTCTTCGTGACCAATCAGGATAGGTTCTGAAGCACATTCTAAAACCTCCGTATGCACATCGGGACGTGACCAAGAGGTTCCTTCAGAACGATGTCTACCAAGTGAAATAACATAAGTGTGATAAGAGTGTCCTCTCACGTCAATACCTGTGTCTTTGAACAAATCTTCACCATTACTGTGCCAAGGTGCATGTACATCTTCCACCGAACCATCTTCAAGAGTAAACTTCAACGTGGCCCCTGCCATACCGTTCTTGTTATTGGTTACAACATAGATGTTATCTTCGGAGTTTTCTTGAATAGCAACGTACCAAGTACCTCGCTTTCCAACCACCTTACGAAATACTTTTGATTGTGCTTCACCTTGTCCAGAAATTGTTGGCCCATAAATACTGAACTCTACACTGTCTTTATACATGATCTTCTCCTGTGTTGTACTATTCATAACCCACCCACATAATAATCATACATTTCCAAAAGCTCTTCATCACTTACATTCTCAAGTAATGGCAACTCATCCTCCATACCGTTATCAATACACGCTTGCCATTTTCTACTTGAACGGATCATGCTAATCACAAGATTTCTCACGACATGCCTCCAAGTTTTCGATAAGCACCTTCATATCTCTCAAGAGCTTTCTCACCAGCTTTCTTAAACTCTGTTTCTACAGGTGTCTCTACAACCTTCTTAAAAAACTCCCAATCTTCTTCGGTAAGCTCCCAATGTGTTTTGTCTAGGCGATTTTCAATGTTCATAATCTCACTACTCCTCTAAAAGATATTCTGCACCACACCGTGTACTTAACAGATAGTCAATATATTCATCATTATCTTTCAAATCCCTGCTGTTATCAAGAGCATTATTAAAACCCTCCTGCAAACAATCTTCACAAAAGAATGTCTCAAGCACATCAATAATCTTCTGAGAATCATCTGATTGAAATGTGAAGGATGGTGAAGAACCTTTCACAAGGTTGTATTTATACGTTTGTTTCATATTATAAACCTCCTTTCCTATGGGTAAACATCGTATTCATCAGGATTGCCCAACTTTTCAATACGAACTTGCAAATTGTGTTTCTCAAGCAGTGTCATAAAGAATAGGTACTGTTCTTCGTCATCTAAATCATAGTAATCACTCTGCCAATCACTTCCTATGACGCCTTCAAACACTAGCACATCTGCGAAACAATCTTCGATAGAGTGTGCAGAGCCATTTTGATCGAAGTCTGGATGTTCGTCAAGGTCAATGTTAAAGACTTCCATAAGGTCTTCGTAATCACAGCAATCACATGGCGATACATCGTACCAAGAATCGTTGTTGAAGTAATATGTTTTTCTTTTAGTCATAAAGTATCTCCATTCTCCTCAGCAAGCAACCTTGACAATACCTTAATCACATCTTCAAGCCTTTCAATCTCTTTATCTTGTTGTGCAATAGTGTCCATACAGTTACCAACGTTCTCTGTAAGGACTTCGTTACGTTCTCGTTCGGCAACAAGCTCTTCAAAATATGTTGGCATCACTGATTCTCCAATTCAAGCATATAGATTTTATTCATTGTAATCACCCCTCCAAAGTTGCTAAATAAATCTCATCACCAATATGCCACTTTAAAGCAATCACCACAACCTTATTTCCATCAAACCTCAAAACAAACGGGTCAACGCCTTTTGAAATACCTTGTGCAACATCTTTTGCACATTCGCTAGGTATGGATATTGACCCAAAGTTTAGAGACTTGCCTGTTGAGGTTTTGTAAACGATCTTCATAGACCGTCACCAGTCTCCTGGTAGGGCACCCACCCACCTCCAATTTCTACTTCAGCGTACTCATCTAATTTTTGTACAACAAGCGCTGGATACACGTCACCATCAGCAAATAACACAACCTCTGCATCAGGGTCTTGGTGCATAAGTTGTCCAATCAATTCACGAACTGTTAAAGGTTTTCCTGTAGTTTCATTTATCATATATCACCTCCGCAATAAGTTCTTCATCAATCATTCTAAACACATTCTTCGGAATATGCAACCCATCATTATGAAGACTCTCAAGTTTCTCGTAAAGCTCTTCGAGAGAATCTGCCCAATACGTCTTATCAGCGTGTTTTGGATTGATTGGTACGTACTTTAGATTCTTCATTAGCCAATGACGCTTTTCAAGAGCTAATGAATAGGTTGTTGGGTCGTATGTGTCAATAAGAAAGCGCTTTGCAAGGGTTTCAACATCTTCACCAAGGATTTCGGTATTTGTTGGGTGATTAGCTTTCACATGGATTATGAAATGACGTATTGATGAATCTTCGTCACCATCATCAACACATGCTTCATAAACATACACGTCAGATTGCATATTATCATCAGACCATCGGCAGTAGGACATTTAAATCTCCTTCTAAGTAGTACCCCGCATCCAAATTGTTGCAGCTTGTTTAACCATCTCTGGATAATCTGAATCTTTCTTTGTGAACAGTGTACCAGCTTGTAAATCTTCTTTAGAAACTAAATAGGCATGCTGGTGGTCTTTCCAATCTTCGTAATTATCCAAAAGCTTCTTAGAAAGTGCATCGTACTCATGGTCTTCGACAAGACTTTCAAATTGTATGTAATACATATAGCTGCAACACAAGTAGGCTTGTAAACATTGTTTTGGTGTTAGTTCACTGATGAGCACCTATAAAACCTCCTCCTTTTGTTTATTCATTTCTGGAACCCTTTCGCAATAATTGCAAAGGCCATCAAAGGCATCCAGAAGATACACAGTGTAATAAAGTCAATCACTGTGAAGTCACTTTTAACATTTGCTGCTAAAGATTCTTCTTGATCCCACTTTTGGAATAACGTTGCAATAACACCGCCAATGAATGTGTACACTAGGATAACGATTGTAGGTAGGTCAAAGGTCATTCTTAGAGTCCTCTTGGATAGAGCCTTTCTCAGGTTTCTTTTTAAAGATAGCATCCCAATTATCACGATACTTCTGATTAGATGCTTTTGAAACAAGTCGATCACCTGTTACAGGGTTTTGTGTAGCGTTCTTTACAATGTCTGTCATATCTACTTCACCTTATATGTTTGTGTAAGACCACAATGACTATGTGCCAGTGCTTCCATATAAAATACTGAGTCTTCTGTAGTTCCAATGTACCGCCAGTTCTTACCAGGAATTAAATGAACTTCACCGTTTTTACTATCCATAAATTCTTTTGCGGAATTGTAACAAGCACCTGCGTCATAACCACCACAAGCTGTTAGAATCAGTACCATAGTTAGTGCAACAATAATTTTCATGGTTTATTCCCCTTTCTTACCTTTAAACAAACCTTCCAAAGAATCTGAAACAACCCACCCTGCAAAAACCATCATTGCGAGTGGTGTTAAGTTATCCCAAAAATGCACTTCTCCAAAAGCACTTTCAAACATTGTATGCCAAACTAATGTACATGCGAAGGCGATCTTCATTAGGTTGTCTAACTTATCCATTATTCTGCTCCTGTTCTTTAAGCTGCTTTTCAAATACACCAACATGGTTGAGGGTTAGTAAAATGCCTGCGAAAATAGTGCTAAGGATGATAATATTCATGAGGTTGCTTCTCCAAAATGTGCTAATAAAATAAAGCCTGTGAAGATATGATAAACACATCTACGCAGGCTGTCAATAGGTTACTCAGAATTATTTTTAAGGGCTTTCCAAGATACGGGGAATAAGGGTTCGATAATGTTACTCACCAGCTTCTCAAGCTCATTGATCTCACCTTGTGCATGGCTATCAGAACGTTGGATAGCAAATCGTGCATAGGCTGCTAAAGAACCTGTCCAAATCCATGTCACTTCTACACCTTGGGGTAATACAAAGCGTGCTTGTTCAGGGGCTACGTCACCAGCAATCATGTTTTCGTAGGTTGAGATAGCTTGATTACAGTGAGCAATGTACTGGTTTTGCCATTCCCCATTTAAAGGATGAATACCTCCTGATCCTTGTTTAATGCTTCCCTCAGGCTTACTACGAAAATCTGGGATGAAAAGTGATGGTGTACTGCTCAAGTATCTTTTTGACTGCTCATTCTCGACAAACCCCTGCTTATGCTTAAAACATTGTGTACGAATTGGTACGGGTGCTGTCATACGTAGTGAAATCTGACAATGTGCAAAGGGTGTCCAATGTGTAGGAATGTTTTTCACTTCGTTAAGAAGATTACGGATACCTTCTTTGTCGGATGTTCCTTGTAAAAACTCAGCGGCCTTATCCCAATCTTTAGATGACCAACCGCTCGCAAGGAACTTGATAAGCCCCTCATCACCACTGTCAAATTCTTCTTTCCAGTTGTTAAAGCTTACACGTGCAACGTTAGCTACACGAAGGTCGTTACCCATATGGTCGATATACACAGCTTCCATTAACATTCTCCTCCAAAATTATCTATTAAAACCACTGACCTTCAAGGTATAACAAAGCAACTTCACAAGGGTCTTCATAAAGAAGATTTGGGAGTGCTTCACAGTATCCATAAGAAAGCTGGTAAACTTCACACCAATCAATATCAGTTCTCACAGAACATACTTTTGCTGTGAAGGCTAATGCCCAGACTTGTGGAACATACTTGGGCATTTTGTATTTTACAATAGCTGTGCTACCCATATTCAGTTCTCCTCAATATCGCAATGATCTTTCAGAAAGTCAACATAAACCTTCTCACCGATCAGCTTTTCAATCACCTGCTCTAGTGTCTCACCAGTGTTCTTCACGACCTTATCAGCAAACTCTTGTGAAGCATTTTCAAAGGTTACTACCAAGCGTCCTGTATCTTCAAGCATTTTACACCTCCGTTCTCAGTGCATTCTATAAAAACTTTCATACTCTACTTCAGTCCAATCCAAATTGCTATCCACAATGATGATCTTGTCAACATTCTTCACAGCACCATTCGCAAGGCACTCAACATATTCATCACGCTCCTCATCATCTTGGAATGTGTAACATCTTGATGATCCATCCTTCATAATAGCGACTGTGTGAAAGAGCTTTGGAGTACCATACAGCATATTTTGCACAGTGTCTATATAATTTGTGATGATGTCGTTATTTTCTGCGAGAGTATCGTCAGCAAGTTGTTGGAGGATGTCATCATCGAGAGTGTCTAAATAGTCGCGTCCGTAGAGTTGGATAAGGTCTACAGAGGCACCACCATCTCCTGTAATTTCTATCCAAGGGATTACGGAGGTTGTTAGTTTATGTGTCATTTATAGCAAGCTCCTCTTGAAGACGTTTGTTAAAAGATTCCCAACCATCGTCACCAGATAACAACCAATCTAAACGATGTACATAGGTCTGTGCAAGTTCTAATTGGTGTTTGCACAAGGCTATGTGGGTCTTGGTGTGCATCTCAACATCAGGGTTTTGCAAGTCTTCTTCCATAATCTCGACAATATCTTGGATATTATACTGTTTGTAATCATATCTTCCTCCCGACATATCACACATCTCCTATGGAATCTTCAAGTCGTTCAATCTCTCCGATAAGACCTGCAAAGTAACCTTGCTGATAAGCTACCGCCGCTGTATAAAGCTCGTTTGAAGACTCAAACACGCCTAACATTGCACCACTTCTTTCTTTGATTTCCCAATACTTACTTGTGGTTTTAACAGCCATTCCCATGTTGTTGAAGATTCGTATTGCGTCTTGTGTTTTCATGTATTGTGTTGGCGTCATTTTAATACCCCTTGGTTAAAATAATTCTGAAGCTGTCCCAATCTTGTATTCAGCATACCGTCCTGGGAATATCTTTTGATGGTCTTTAACATACACCTCTGCATCACGTCTGTCAAGTGTTGTTACGAGAAATTCTTTAGAACCGTCTTGTGTAATACCTTGGATGTAGATACGGATGTTTGTTTTAGCGTTACACATCTCACACATACTCCTTATCAATATCAAATTCTGGTAAGTGCTTCCCAAGTGAATCCATATCCCACCATTGGGCATTATGCTTCACCATCCAAACGTTAAAGGAATTGCGAAATGTCTGAACAGGATAGCCTTTCGATTTAATCTTGTTGAGCCTTTGCAACTTCTTGTTGAAGACTTCATCAGAATCAATCTTACCATAGATACGCCCATCAAATACAGATGTTGATTTATGGATTTCACCAGTTACTTTCATAAACACCTCTCTGTAGGTTTAAGAATCAATTTTAAAGCCGTTTAACATTATGTTAGCATGTCTTAAAATGACCTATTAGGGTTAAGTAGTACCAACAACCCCATAGGTTCACACACTCTTGTTTGTTTTATATGGGTTCCTGGATAGTTTGCTAGTAATGATGTCTGTTAAGATACATCGCAAAGCCTAACATAGATATTACGATGGATACAAAGATAAATAATCCTAACACGTCATACATTACTGTCACCCTCACAATTAGGAATATCTTGAACATCATAAGAAGAACTTGTGAAAGGGTCTAGTTTAGAAGCTGCTAGAATCGCTTCCGCAGGACTTACACCAGAGTATAAAGCCCCTAATGCAAAGTTCTTACCACTACCCAGCACAAGGTACCCCTCACTTTTCATATTTACAGTCTCTATCCACTTTTTCTTACCAAAAATTTTGTTCCTATCAGAACACGAGTACCGAATGACACGTACAGCGTTTTCTTTTGATCTCAGTATCACTACATCTGTCGAGGACTTTGGTGTGTCTGGGATACAACTAGGGTATTTTCCAAAAGCACTTATTACATCAGCATTCCCTGCACCCGTCAGTATGCACCCATCCGAAGTAGTTCGTAATTTACATACTCCATCGTCAAAGTGACTGTATTCGTCTATCGCAGACTCTCCGATAAAAGCTCTGACTAGAAAAGAATTTGTACAGTCTCTTAAAGAGGTACGTGTTTTGTCAGCATAGACTTTCTTATTTTTAAAATCAACAATAACTGTAGTCATACATCGTATTCCTCTAAATCAGATTCATTATCTTGGATAATCTTTAAAAGACTTTGGTAGCGGTCTTCTAAATTTACACCGTATTTAGCACAACAATCAATGAAATCATCTGTTGTTAATTGGTCATGGAGAAATTTATGATACAGATTGATATTGTCTTGTACAACCGCTTCCAAGAAAGATTTTGAGAGGTCTTGGAATTGCTTGTACAGCATCGTATCAAGTTCATTCTGAGAATACAATTTGATTTCAGTGTGTCCTGTGTTAGATTGATTCTCTTGCTTAGGTTTTTGATAAGTCATAGGTAAGTCCTTTGAAAGGTGATTGGTTGCTTCAAAACTCTACCTACAATCTTATCAAAGCTGTCTGAGTGAGTCAAGGATTTTCTACGATAAAATAATATGATTTATTTTCAAAATAGGGGTTGACAAGGGGTATCAAGGTTTGCTATCTTAGTTATATACTTAATAAGATATTTATAAGTTCTTTATAGAGACTTTATAAATACTAAGTATTAAAGATATTATTGGTGTTATATTAAGTAATATATTCATTGTATAGAATCTTTATAAAGTCTTTTACAGAGGATTTATAAATGTAATTTCCAAGGAGTTTAAAATGACCAGTGAAACGAAAAAGTACAATCCAAATTCTTTAACCGTTGTGAAGCCTTCCGAACGTGAATCTAAGAAACATCACAAGTCACAAGGATTTTATATTCGGTGTGTTTGTTGTGATGCAAACTTACGAACGAATCAACAGGAACGTGGCGTATGCCAGCGCTGTTGGGCGGATGTCGTAAGGGTTCACTACCCAGCGCTCAAGAAAGCTGATGATGATTATGTTGATACGATGTGGCGTAACCCTATGGATTATAATGAGATTGATGATATGTTCAGTGTGCCTTCTGAGGGATATTGAAAATAAGTATGAATAACTATGGTCAGCATACTTGACATACTCTTAAATACAGATTAACCTGTAGGTATAGGGTTGATTACACAAACACCAAAAGGATTGATTACTTATGAAACTTACAGACGAACAACGTGAAGAGCTTAACGAATTAGGAAATGAAGCTTTAAAGATTCTTGAGGAACACACGATGCAACTCTTGGATGTTATCGAGGCTTACACGGTTGGGTCTGAAGATGTAGACATTAAACAGATTGATGACGTGTATAAGAAAGTTAAACAGGCTGCTAAAGAAACTCGTAAGATTTCTCGAAAGTATTTGAAACACCTTGAGAGTGTTGAAAAGGCTAAATCGGATACGACAGATGTTAAGGAGTTTGTAGCATGAGTGATACTCAACAAGAAATGCCAGTTTACCAATCGCATAAGAAAGTTTGGGCTTTAAAGATTAAAGATGTGTACGCCACAAACGGAGATTTTATTCTGATACCTTGCGATACGTCTTTTGCGCCTTTTGAAGTAAGTGCTGATTGGATTTCTAGGTATAATCCTGAAGACAGTGACAAAGGGTATTACGTAGTTTATAAAGATGGCTATGCTTCTTGGAGTCCTTCCGAGGCATTTGAAGAAGGTTATACGGAGTTGAACACATGACCAAAACATTTAACGATGCAAATGGTAAGAACATTCAAGTGTCTTATTTCGGCAACCTTGATGAGAAGCTAAAGATTGCTACAGGGTATTGTCGAGCAATTAACAGTATGCGTAGTGATGCAAATATGCCACTTATTGATATGGACAATATGATTAAGGGTATTCATAAGGCACATGATAAGTTCTATGGGAATTGTTCGAAGTATGATGGGCAAGGCCGTTTGAAGGGAGCTTGACATGGAGATTCCAAAAGACACTACAGCAGCTTCTATTCACGTTGTAACTTTTGATCAGGCTTATCAAGCACTGCGTAATAACAATTACAGTGTTAAAGATAAACAAGTGATGTTCGGAGCATCTTTAGAAGCACTTGGTAAGTGTACTGATCAACAAGTTGCAGATATTCGTAAGATTCAACAGGAGATGATTATGAACCCTATTGAGAAGTTTGATGAAAATGATGGACTTTGAGTAAGTTTATGTCCCGTGTCCCGACATTGGTCTTCTAAACCAATCCTTAAAAGTCGGATGGAAGGTAGGTGTTCAATTCACCCACGGGATTCCAATTTAATGTCGGGTTGCTAGAGAGGTCTAATAGCGAGGACTGCAAATCCTTTGTTCAAGGGTTCGAATCCCTTACCCGATTCCAAGCACCTACACAGTGATTATTCCTTTTCCTGGTAAACATTGTGTAGCGTAAGAAGTCCTGAACAAGACTCTAAACTGTTCTTTACGTATGTTTAAAATATAAGAACTTTTGAGTTACTTTTAAAGTTATTTACAACCCGCCTCTTAATAGCCCTGTCTTCTGGATTATTCCCAATAGTCCGCAGGGTTTTTCATTATTTATAAATATAAAGGTTTTGATTATGTCAGATGAATATTGGATTGAATGGAAAGACCCTGCTGATGATACTTTAAAGTATTTTGCATTGTCTCCTGATACTGGTCATTTTTGGACAAGTGATGTTAATGATCCTTGTATAGTTGATGGTGCTGAGTTGGAAGTTATTTACACGATTGACGATACACTTAAACAGATTGGTGAAAAGTGGAAGTTGAAGAAGGGTGTTGCTTATGAACGCCATAATCTTTTTAAGCATCCTAGTGAACATGCTTGGTTAGCTGTTGAGAAGAAACCTACTGGTCAGAAGGATGAAGATGGTAAGGTTATCAGGGCTTATAAAGCGTTCTGGTCGAGGAAGTTTAAAAGCGTTGTTTGTGTAAGTCGTTTGACAGGGCAGCGACAGGGCAATCCTCAAATGCAGAATAAAGAGTATGCCCAAGCGTCTGCTGCTAAGGCTAAGGCAGAACGGAAGAAGCGACTCGCCAATGCTCAAGAGACTGCTAAGAAGCTCAACTTTGACCCACTTAAAAGACTGGCTCTATATGCAATGGGTGATAAAGAACAGCTTGGTTTGAAAGAAGAGGTAAAGCCCTCGATACAAATGAAAGCCCTTGAGACATATTTGAAATATTCACATCAGGTTCTAAAGCCTTACTCTCCGCAAGAAATGGAGAAGTTGCGTAATGACAATAGTGGCCCCCGTGTGAATGTTATCTTACCCTCTAATGCAGAAGAAGTTCCTGGTACTGTTTTGCAACATAAAGACGAGGCTTCTTTGGAAAGGTATCTGAAATCTGGCTCACAGCGAGCTTATGAAGAAATTGAAGACGAACTAAATTCTACGGACGAATACTTTGAGAGGGATTATGCGAAAATTGAAATACCAGACATCGATCAGGAGTGAAGAGATCGTTGAAAAAGTAAAAAGCAAGGCTACTGAAACAGTGTTTGAAGTGTATTGGATTCACCTTGAAGAACACACTGATATTACTACACAAGGGTATGTTGGAATTACATGCCAGGGTTCTCGCACTAGATTTTATAAACACCTTTCTGACGCTAGAAACAAGAACTATGATTATATGTTTCATAAAGCATTGCGGAAGTACCAAGATTCCGAGATGATTGTAGACACCATTTGTATCTCTAATGAACATTATGCAAAAGAATTAGAGTATAAGTTACGACCGCGTGATTTTATTGGGTGGAATACTGCCACAGGAGGCTCTGGAAACCCTGGAAAACTTATCGAAGTAACCTCCACTCCTGAGTTTGCAAAACAACGTTCTGATTACATGCTGAACGCTTGGCAGGATGAAGAATACACAAAGAAAATGTTAGATTCTCGACGAGCTTATTACGAAGAAACACCCCCTTGGCGACGTGACGGAGAATCCGTAAACCACTTTGCATGGGGCCTTGCTGGGACTTGCTACGTGTTAAAAGAAAACCTTAATTGGGGAAAAGGTAAAATTTGTAACTACTTGATGGTTAACAATGGTTCCTTTTGTCGAATATTTGATTACTTTTTAGATGGTTGGAATCCCTTAGAAGATGAAGATTATCAGTCTCTTTATCCAACATCATCTTATGAGGAAATTATAGAGGTCTACGGAGAGCCGTCCCATTACCATCTATCGTGGCAGCGGAGCGGTTCTTCAGACGTTTGGCGTGTAGCAGACGATCTTTATGAAGCCTTCCACAATAAATCCTATGGTGTAAAAGACTTGGCAAACCTAGCAGGCGTGACATGGCACCAAGCCCACAAAATACACAGGAGGTTTAAAAATGGTTGGAACCCCTACAAAGACCTTCGTTGGTTAACAGAATTCAAAGGGTATGTCCATGAATACTAAAGATCAAGACATTGTTATAAGGCCCCATAAAGGGCCTCAGGAAACCTTCCTCAGCAGTAGGGCAGATGTGGTATGTTTCGGTGGCAGCGCTGGCGGCGGGAAGAGTTGGGCGTTGCTTATGGAGCCTCTCAGGTACATCGGAGTAAGTGATTATTATTGCTTGATATTCAGAAGACATCAGACGGAAATCACCCTTCCTGGTGGTTTGGCAGATGAATCTAAGAAACTTTACCCACTTCTTGGTGGAGAATACTATTCAGCTACTAAAACGTGGGTATTTCCTAGTGGAGCTAAAGTTGTTTTCCGTGGCCTAGAGCTGATGGACGATATGTATCAATTTAAAGGGGTACAGGTAAACGAAGTGCTGTGGGATGAGTTGACCACGTTTCACGAGGAGCAATTTTGGTACTTATTTTCGCGTATCCGTTCAACCAACAATATCAGAGGTCGGGTGAGGGCATCAACAAACCCAGAGTCCGAAGGTTGGGTCAAAGACTTAATTAAGGAATTTTGGCTCGATGACGACGGTTACGCTATCCCTGAGATGTCAGGTAAGATTAAGTGGTTTATTCGTGTTGGTGGCGATATGCACTGGTATGATACTCGTGAAGAGGCTATCACACAAGGCGCTATTGATCACAATATTAACGAAGAAGACATTCTGCCTACTAGCTTTACATTCATCCGAAGCTCTCTTGATCAGAACCCCTCTCTAGGTGTTGATTACAAATCTAAACTTATGGCAATGCCTGAGAAAGATCGTTTAGAGCTTATGGATGGTTGCTGGAACTTTGATGCTTCTAGGGGCATCTACTTTAAGCGTGATTGGGTAGATGTTATTGAGCCTACTCAAACTCCTCTGATTAAGTTTAAAAAGATAATCATTAGCGTCGATTTAGCGGCCAGCCCGCCGAGTCAGACAAATAGGAATCCTGACTGGTCAGTTTTTCTAAAAATGGGAATGGATGACCAAGGTTACATATATATCTTAGACATGATTCGTATGAGGGATACCATAGGTAATGTTAAAAAAGAAATGCTAAGGTACGCTCAGAAGAATGGAACAAGTATTCCTTGGACAATCCCAATGGATCCAGGTGGTCACGGAAAACATGCCTTCCAAGACCATGTTAAAAACTTATCGGGGTTTGTTGTTAAAAAGGCTAAAACTGAGAAGTCTAAACTTGAAAGGTTCCTTCCTTTTGCCTCAATGGCCGAACACGGTCTTGTTAAAGTTGTTCGCGCTGATTGGAACACTGCATTTTTCCAAGAACTTGAAGGTTTTATTGGAGATGGGAAACGAAAAGATGATATTGTCGATACAGTGTCTGATGGTCATAAGGAACTTGTGGGCGGTCATACTGTACCAACATCCTTCACACTAAACATGAACGCAATGTCTTCAGGAAATGTCTGGGACATTAACTAACATTCTTCAACATAAATTATTTTCACTTTAACTGTTGCCTTTATGAAATTCTTTCAATACACTTGAAATCAATCGAAAGAACATTATTAAAGGCAACTTATTCACACAAACATTTAAACGGGTGCTTAATATATGGCTGAACAAGAAGTTAAAAAGCAAAAAAGCCCGTATTCTTTAGTAGAACTTGGTGGAACAGGTCTTAAACATTCTGCTGGTAGTATTGATGAAGAACAAATTATCAATGACCTTAAATGGCCTCGCTGTATTAAGGTTTACCAAGAAATGGAAACAGACCCTTTGATTGCTGGTGCATTATTTGCTATCCGACAATTTATACGATCTTCCAAGTGGAATGTAGAAGAATACCAAGGCACTGATAAACCTGCGTCAGCAGGTGAAGATGCCAAGTTTGTTGAAAGTTGTCTTAACGACCTTGACAAACCTTGGTCAGAAGTTTTAACAGACATCTTGTCATTCCTTACATACGGTTTCAGTATCCATGAAATTGTTTATAAGAAGCGTCAAGGGCGTTCACAAGATGAGCGTTATAATTCTAAATACAAAGATGGTAAGATTGGTTGGAGAGGTTTTCCAATCCGTTCACAAGACACTATCGAAGATTGGAAAATCACACCGAGAGGTGGTTTAGAAGCTGTCCGACAGTGGGATTCTTACAATGGTATTGATGTGTGGATTCCTAAGCATCGTTTCTTACTATTCCGTACAACTGCTTATAAAGATAACCCAAGAGGTCTTTCAATACTGCGAAGCGCTTATCGTGGATATTACTTTCGCAAGAACATTGAAACGTTTGAAGGGATTGGTATTGAACGTGATCTAAGTGGTGTACCTGTCCTACGTGTCCCTTCAGATATTCTTTCTGAAGATGCTGATAATAATCAAAGAGCCATTCGATCTTATCTTGAACGTATGGGTGCTTCTTTAAAGCGTAATGAACAAGCGTTTATCATGTTGCCTTCTGAGGTATACGGTGAGACAGGTAATGGTGATAAGATTTATGACTTTGAACTTGTAAGTTCTTCTGGTGCTAGACAAGTAGATACGAACGGAGCTATAGAACGTTGGGATAGAAGGATTCTACAAAGTATCTGTTCAGACGTGCTACTTGTTGGCGGAGCCAGTGTAGGGAGTTATTCACTAGCCTCTACAAAAGCTGGAATGTTCCAAACGGCAATTATTAGTTACTTGGATACTATTAAAGATCAGATGAATGAGAAAGCTATCCCAATGCTTATGGAAGCAAATGGGAAAGACGGTTCTCGTTGTCCGAAGCTTGTTCACAATGGTATTGAGAAAGCTAACTTGAAAGAGATGGCTGAGTTTGTCAAGTTCACTACTGAAGCGGGTGCATTGACACCTGATGCTGGTATTGAATCAGAACTCCGTGATATGGCAGGTTTCCCTCAGTATAACGATGTTTCTCATGAAGGTCTTATGGATCGTGCTAAGAAACGTCAAAGTATGTTCCAAGATGTGGGAATGGGCGAAGGGAATGGAGAGCAACCTCCTGAACCACCTACTTTCTCATAATGGCAGAACGTTCACCATTCCCTGAAGAAGATGCTTTAGAAGATGAAGTACGCGAAGAGCTTTTGCTGTTGCTGGCATTAGCTTTTTTAAATGCTTCACAGAAGATTGTTACTCAGTCTTTTGTCAGATCAGACTTCCAAGCACTTCAAGATAGGTTCAGAAGTGAGGCTGCTAAAGCTTTACCACAACTTACCAGCATATCCCAACGAGCTGCTGAATTAGCTTTCCAACGTACACCTCTGTCTGCTGATACATTTGATACAGACTTCTCAGACCAGCGTTACCAACAACTGGTAAGTAACATCTTCAATGACAATATGCAGTATCTTTTAGACACTAATGAACAAGCCTTCATACGACTTCAAGAGATTGCAGTATCAAGAGGGTGGTCTGACGAAAGGTTTAATGAGTACCTTAGGAAGTTTTATGGTTTAACACCGCAGTACATTCAAACAGTCCTATCTCTCGAAGATGCTTTAAGGGTTGAAGGTACTGCGCAGAATAAGTTGAACAAGCGTGTACAAGATCGTATTGACCATCTTATTGAGGTTCGTATCTCTTTAGCTTCTGAGTTGATTGGTACAGAGGTTGTTGAGGGTTCTAAGGAACTTACTTGGACAATCCTTGGTGAAACTGGTCAGTTGGATACTCAGGAGTTTATTAAACAGTGGGTTTCAACAATTGATTCGGTAACAACCCAAACGTGTTTAGACTCCCATTTAACAACTGCTGAAATTGGTGGATTCTTCTCGAACGGTATGCGAAGTCCTCCAAACCTCAATGTTGTCCACAGGTGTCGTTCTTCAATGCGTATCATTAGACGTATTTAAAAGTTTGAACCGAAAAGGGTAGCTCCCCTGTCTGTACCGTTCTACAGGCTAGGTTCATTTATTCAAACCTGAACGGAGGTAGTATGGAACTTATAAAACCGAGTCCGAACTCTAAATATTTCATTAGAGAAGACCTTTTTAAAGGATTAACACCCGAGGACTCCTATTGGCTAGGCGTTATTATGGCGGATGGGTGTATAAGGGTTGATGGTAACACGAAGAAAACTGGTTTTAATTATAAATCTTATAAAATTACTCTTGCGTGGCAATCGAAGGACTTGCATCATTTGAAAAAGTTCCGCGATTATCTTGGAGATTCTAATCGGTCAATCGTAGCTAACCACTCTCATAACAGCCAGTGTTATCAAGTTAATGTACAAGGAACTTGGTTAAGGGAGAGGGTGAAAAGGTACGGAATAATCCCAAGGAAAACTTCAGAGTTTTGTGAAGATTATACCCCACCGATTTATGTAAATGACTTTATTGCAGGTTGGTTTGACGGAGATGGTTACATAAATGTCGGTAAAGAAGACCAAGCGTTCTCTGGATGTGCTTTAAATGTAACTGGTGAACATAAATCTTTGGAGTGGTTGAAAGACCTCATAATTCAGTGCGGGTATTGCGGGACTATCAGAGTCAAACCAATAAAAGACAAGAATGCAAGTCGACTCCACATAAATGGGAGGGTTCAGTGTCAGCAGTTCTACAGACTGTTTTATAATAGTCAACTATGCCTTCCTCGAAAATGGGAGAAATTTAAGAAGATCGATTATGACACTGTGAGGTCACTCAGTAGAAACCGGAGGAATGGTGATGTCCAATCTAAAAGTATACGGAGAAGTCTATGAGTACAACTGAAAAAGACGAATCCGCTAATAAACTTATCAATATGTTTAGCGAATTTGTTACGAAGCACTTTGCAGGTTCTTCTCAAGAAGATACAAGTAAAGATGAATACAACTATGAAGGTATTGCTAAGAGTGTAGATATTGACAAACAAATCTTCACAGCGGTTGTGTTACGACCAAATGTTGTAGATGCCCACGGTGATATTTATAAAGCTGAAGTTGTAGAAGAAGCTTGCCATGAATATAACACTATTTGTCGCAAAGCTTATCTACAACATCTTGTCAAAACAGACCTTGCAGAACCCGTTGAGTCTTATATCGCACCTGCTGATTTCACTTTAGGTAATGGTGAGGTTAAGAAAGGTGACTGGGTAATGTCCATGAAGATCAAAGATGACGAGCTATGGAAAAGTTGTAAAGACGGTGTTTTCACTGCATTTTCCGTAGGATGTAAAGGCCAAGTGGAGATGTTAGATGACTAAAAAAGCTAAACGCGAAGTTAAAAAGTTCATTTTTTCAGGGGAGGATGCTCATGTAAGTTTAGTAGACGCTGGGGCCAACGAACAAGAAGTCCTTGTGATGAAGTCTGCAAAAGCCTCTGAAGAAGAAATCAGCAAAGCTGTTGAAGTTAATATCAAGATGCCGTTACTACATTACTTCACACGGTTCTTGGATATTGATATTGACGGTGCTGAGAAAATTGCAGGTCTGATGGGTTATAAATTCGAAGACTTGTATGAAGAAGATGGGATGAATGGCTTCCAAGAAATGGTAGAGAATAATCTACAAGCCTTGACAATCTCAAAATCCAAAGAGTCTGAGGACTTCTTAAAAGCCTATCAGGACTTTAAAAATAAATACCTTACCAAAGCAACCCAAGCAAATGAGGAAAACACTATGACAACCGAAGCTGCACAAAACACCCAAGACCTACAGACTGAACTTGAAAAGGCTAAAGCACAAGTTGCTGATCTTCAGAAGGCTAAAGAAGACCTTGAAAAAGCTAAAGAAGAAAAAGCAAATCTTGAAAAGGCTTTCTCAGAAGTTAATGACACTGTTAAAGTTCTGAAAGCCGCTGAAGAGAAGCGTAAAGAAGCTGAGTATCTTGAGAAAGCTAAAGAACACACCGCTGTAGTTAATGATGAACTACCTGCTGAAGACTTCGCAAAAGCCCTACGTGCTGTAGAAAATGTCGAAGGTGCTGACGTTATTGTTAAAGCTCTTGATGCGTATAAGCAGCTTGCTTCTAGTCAAGGCATGTTCGAAGAGATTGGTAAGTCTAAGACTGACGATCAACCCTCTGGCTCTGCTCTTGATGTTGCTATCGAGAAAGCTCAACAAGAACATTCTGTTGGCTATCTTGAAGCAATGGATATTGTTAAGAAGAAGCAACCTGAACTGTTTGCTGAAGAATACAAGATTTAATCTTAACTTCGAGTAAACAAACTTTATTATTTTTGGAGGATTTATAGATGGCTTATAACACAATTTCACAGATGGACTTCGGTCAAGCGATTGCATCTGAAGACCTAACTGGCAAGCTTTACTTTCTAGGTGCTCAAGTTGGTGAAACAGTAGGTGTTAATACAACTGCTGGTGGTGCTGCAAACGTAGTTATCCATACCGATTCACCTTCTGGTATTGCTGTACGCACTGTCTTTAAAGGTATTACCAAGGCTGTAGCAGGTGCAGCTATCGCGGCTGATGCTGATCTTGCATCTGATGCTGCTGGTAAAGTTGTTACGGCTGCTACTGGTGATGTCGTAGTTGGTAAGGCTATTACGGCTGCTGGTGAAGAGAACGAAGTTATCACTATCAATTTCTTTGGTGATGGTCGTCGTACCGCTGCTTAATAGCTTTTAAGTTTAATCACATATAAAATTTTAATATCTAGGAGATAGATTATGCCGTTTCAACCTACTCAGTATCAAATTCTTGACGCGGATCAGCGTCTAACGAATATCTCTATTGCGCAGATGAATGACCCTTCAGTATTCGTTGCGCAGCAAGTATTCCCGACTGTACCTGTTAATCTGCAAGCTGGTAAGTACGTTACTTATAACAGCGGCGATTTCAACAAGACTGAAATGCGCGCTACTGCTGATGGCGCACCTGCACCGCTCGCCGGTTGGGGTCGTGGGGAAGACAATTACTTCTGTGAAGTCTATAAAGAAGGCGCGATTGTCGGCCCTGCTGCTATTCAAAATGCTACTGCTCCTTTTGATCTTCTTCGTGATACTACCACCATGCTTACTCATCACTCACTAATTCACCGTGAGAAGCAATTCAAGCAGAACTACATGAAGACTGGTGTTTGGGGTACAGACCGCGAAGGTGTTGCTTCAGGTTCCGTTTCTGGCGATCAATTTGTTAAGTGGTCTGATTATGAAAACTCTGATCCAATTGGTGATATTCGCAAGTCTTCTACCCGTATGGCTATCACTAACTATGGTCAGCGTCCCACTGGTCTTGCTATGTCTCGTGACGTTTATGATACTCTTGTAGAGCATCCGCAACTGATCGAACGTATCATCTACATCGCTGGTTCTGAGCCTGCGCGTCTGTCTACACAACACTTGGCAGCTTTGTTTGAAGTTCAGAACATTACTGTACTAGATGCTGTAGAGAACACTGCTAGTGAAGGTCTGGAAGCTACTCCTGCGTTCATCTTTGAGAATGAAGCGTTCTTGTACTACCGTCCGAATACTCCTGGCCTGATGACCGCTTCTGCTGGTTACATCTTTAGCTGGAACTACCTATCCGGTCTTGGTGGTACTGCTGTGCGTCGTGAAGAACGTAATATGCGTGAAGGTGGTGGTATCTACCTAGAGACTGCTATGTCTTACGATATGAAAGTAGTTTCTAAAGACCTCGGCGTGTACATGTACAATATCGTTTAAACAAACTTTATAAGGGGTCTACCAAATGGCTTTAGTCAATGGTTTTGACCCCTCTAAAGAGTATGTAGTTGTTAAAGGTTTCTTTGAAGGTGGTAAGAATTACCGTCCAGGTGATAAGTATGCACCTAAAACAAAGATTGGTAAATCCAAAGTCTTGTTTCGACATTTCATTGCTAAGCGTATCAAGCTGGCTGAAGATGAAACTAAGAAGCAGCCTGTAGAGAAAGCAACTACCAATACTCCTGATGAGGGGTTTGTTCAGAAAGAAGTACAAGAAGAAAGCGAAGCACCTGTTGAGGAAACTCCGAAGCCTCGTAAGACTAGAGGTCGCCGGAAGAAATCAACAGAAGATGTATAATTGATATGTAAAGTATTGTGAGGTGTTAGTCAATCTCCTGTGTTTTTCGGTGGGTTCAAAGGGTTTCCTCACAGCCTTCCCACCATTTTATTACCATAGAGAGGTTTGCAAACTGTTACTTCACATAACATTCTATGAAGGGGTTGTCAATCCTCTTGGCATTAGTGATTCAATCAACACATAAACACTTAGAGGATTCTTATGACGTTTACATACACAGGCGACCTAAACCAAAGCATTGACTATGTCCGCTTTAAAATAGGTGATAAAGAAGAAGACGTAGCAATGTTTTCTGATGAGGAAATTCAATACTTCATTAACAAGTTTGGTAACAATCCAACTGAGCAAGACCTGAACAGGGTTGCTTTACAGTTCCTTCGTCAGATGCTTAATGAAATCTTACTTGGGCCTTCGAGAGAACGTGCTGGTAAGTATGAATGGTATTCACAAACTTCAGAGTCTTTGAAACTTGCTATTAGTGAACTTGAGAAACAGATTCGTTTGAATAGTCCCGCTAAGCCTTACTTTGGCGGTGTTACTAAGAAGGATGTTGAATCTATTCGTGAAGATGAATCATTAGAACCTAATAAGTTCTTTGATGGTCGTATCCTAACAACAGGTCATTATGAAGACCCCTCCAGACGTTGGCGGGTATAATGTATGACTAGGATGACAGCAATCCTCGACACAAGGGGCATTAAGAAACTTGAAAAAGACTTGAAACAACTCTCGTCATCATCTGTTGATTTTGGTTATACACAACCAAAGATTCACAAGGGTTCTGGATTAACTTACGGGCACCTTGCGAGTATTCTTGAGTGGGGTATCAAAGGTAAAATACCAGCACGTCCCGCGTTAAGAGATACTACCGAATCCTTAATAACTTCTAAGAAGCGCTTTGAACTATCTATTCAGCAGCCTGTATCAATGTTCTTGTACGGCAACTCAGGAGCCTTGAACAGTATACTGGATACAGCAGGTTCACATTTAGCATCTCGTTACGAAGAGAAGATGGACAACTGGTTATTGACAGGCTCGACTGCTACGAATAACGCACCTTTAACAATAGGCATCAAAGGGTTCAACAAACCTTTCGAGGATTCTGGTGAATTGATTAACAACACCGATTATACAATCAACCGATAAATTATAAAGAGGTGTTAATTATGTCACCAAGACCTATGGTTCTTAGTAAAGTAGGCGTTAAGACCTTCCCATTATATCGAAAGGTTCCTGGTTATCGTGATCCAAATACAGGTAGATGGATCGAAGGTGCTGAAGAGACTTTAGAAGTACGTGGTAATGAACAGCCTTTATCTTCGTATGAAAAGCAAATGTTGCCAGACGCCTTCCGAACAAGAGATACAAGATTCTTTATATCAAGCACTTTCCTAAACACGCTTGACGAAGCAGATGGGCAATCACCTGATGAACTTCTTATTGAAGGTTATCGGTATCAGGTCTTTGCTAGAGAGTCTTTCCAAATGCGTATCCGTAAACACTATGAGTATAAACTTGTACGTGTTGAACAATCAGCAGGGGGTTAATAAGAATGTCATTTCTAACAAATATAGAAAACTCCTTGCTGATGTTTTATAACAATCATTTTGACAACGTACCAATGATTCCTGATTACGATAATGGGCCAGAGCCTGTTGGTGATTATGGGGTTGTTGGTATTACTGTTTTGAATCAACTTAACAAGGGTTCACGCTCAACATCTTCTAAAGGTACAGGCTCATTAGAGGAATCCTTCAAACAAGACTTCAGAGCCTTAGTAACGATTACTTTCTACGGAGACAGTTGTTACGACAATGCGTTTGAAGCGCAATCAATTATAAAAATGTCTGAGGCACTTGACAAACTTTATAACGAAAACTGTTTAAGCATTGTTGATTCTACTGATGTGAGGCGTATTCCAGAATTAAGGGATACAAAGTATATCCAAAGAGCAACATTTGATTTAACAATACTGACAGCCTACGAAAACCTTTCTGATATTGATTGGTTCAACATTGTTGGTTATCAAGCGAATTATCCAGATGCAGGTATTCAGTACAATGAGTACGTGCCTAATCAACCTACCTAAACGAGAAATTAGGGGAGAGTAAAATGGCGAGAGTTAATGAGATCGTAACGATCAATATTTCAAGGGAGACTCGTGGCGTTAGTCGTCAGGGTTTTGGTACACCACTATTTATTGGTACTACAGGTTTTGGTACTGATGAACGTGTCCGTACTTATTCCAGTGTTACACAAGCTGAAGAAGACTTTGCAGAGGGCGATGCTGAGCTAGTTGCATTGCGTCGATACTTTGGTCAACAAGTTTCACCAACATTTGTTAAGGTTGGTTATCACGATACTGCTGCTGTTGCAAGTGTTACTTATGAAGTGACTGCTGGTGGTACTGAATATGCGGTAACTGTAGACGGGACTGAAGTAAGTTATACTCCTGAAGTTGGAGCAACTGTACAAGAGATTGTAGATGGTCTTGAACAGGCTTATCGAGATGCGGCTATTGATGGTCGCTTTGTAGATAATTCTGATGGAACCTTTACACTGATTCCCGCAGACTTTAACAACTTCACTTATTCAACCACCACTACTGAGTTGACTGAGACAGAAAACATTGAGACTTACGCAGATGCTTATGGTTATATCAAGTCTCAAGATGATGACTTCTACTTCGTTAATGCTGAGACACATGAGCCTGCTGATGTAGAAGCCCTTGCAGAGATTGTAGAAGCTGAGAAGCGTATTTACGTGACCTCTACATCTGCTGCTCAGGCTAAGAACTCCCTAGTGACTTCTGATATTGGTTCTGTATTGCAAGCAAAAGACTTAGCACGTACTGTTGTAATCTTTGCTGAGGATGATACTGAATACCCTGAGTGTGCCATTGTAGGATTGCAAGCTCCTAAAGACCCTGGTTCAACCACTTGGAAGTTTAAGTCTGTATCAGGTGTTACTGTAAGTCGTTTATCAACTACTGAAAGCCTTACTTTGAAAGGTACACGTTTCGATTATGGTAAAGGTTACAACACCTATGAAAATATTGGTGGTCGTAATATCTTTGCAGAAGGTCGTGTTGTGAACGGTGAATTTGTCGATGTGTTGAGGTTCGCAGATTGGTTAGAAGCACGTATGCGTGAGCGTATCTACCTAACCTTAGTAAACTCTGAAAAGATTCCTTACACTTCAGCAGGCTTTGCAATCATTGAAGGTCGTATGCGTGAAGTTCTTAACGAAGGTGTTGCTGTAGGTGGTCTTGCAAGCTATACAGTGAATGTTCCTAATCCTCGGTCACTTGATCCGAACCTACGTGCAAATCGTGTTGCTGAAGGCTTCTCTTTTGAAGGTACTCTTCAAGGGGCGGTGCACGCAGTTTCTATCCAAGGCCGACTCACGATTTAGGAATAATTATCAATAGGGCGTGTAAAAGCGCCCTTTATATGAACACCAATACAAGATTTAGGAGATACTTTATATGTCTTGCTTAACAACTTATTCACCAGAATTTACTGATTTGATTGTCAGTAATGATAACTTTTCAGGGGTGGTTACAGGGTTTGCTGAAGGTACGTTTCTTTCAGTAGAACCTTTCGAAGATCGTATGACGGCTGTTTACGGGGCCAAAGGGGAATCTTACCGAGCTGTGTCAGCGGTTAAGGCTTTCGACCTTACTGTAACACTTTCACAAACATCACGTTGGAACGATATTTTCACACTATTACTCCGTAATGATCGTGACACTCTCGAAGGTACTTTTAACGTAACCCTCAAAGATTCTTCTGGTACTACTATCTTCACAGACCGCTGTGCTTATATTGGTACAGAACCTACCCAAGCCTTCTCAGGTGGTGGTACTATTGAAGGAAGAGAGTGGCAGATTCACTTACCAAACCCTGAAGGTTATATGATTGGCGGCAATAGCCGATTCACTCCTGAACAACGGGATGCTGTAGAAGCACTTGGTGGTACTGTTCCTGAACAATGGCAACCTCAAGACTAAGAAAAACCTTCACAATACCTTGGGCAGTTTAATCGCTGCCCATATCTTTGTGAAAACCTTTCTTAGCATCTTTATAAAAGAAGGTATCCATTATGTCTTGCATACGAACATACGCACCTGAAGAAGTCTCTTTAACAGTCGCTTTACTATACAGCGTCCAAGGGTTCTCACCAGACACTATCATCCGTATTAACAAAGATGACAATTACTTCAACACTTCAGTAGGTGCTTCAGGAGGTGTTGAAAGAACACATACCCCTTCTAATGTCTACACTCTCGAAGTAAGCCTCTCCCAAACCTCCCCTTCCAATGCAATCTTGACAGCGTTAGCAACACTTGACGATGTTTCCCGATTAGCAGCTTTCCCAATCTTCGCAAAGGATTCATCAGGGCGCTCTCTCTTTCTCGCCACGTCCTGTTGGATTGAAAGACCTCCCGAAGTAAGTTATTCAGCTAATCACGAAGACCGTGTATGGGAAATCAAGTGTTCAGATATGGTGTTTAACCTTGCTGGTAATGGTGAGGATGAGGAACTTTCGACAGACATTGCAAGGCTCACAAGCATTGCTGGACAGTTCTCAAGACTTCTATAAACACAAAGAGGACTTTATACAATGAAGCTAGGCACATTTAGTCCTACGGATATAGTCTTAGCTATTAACGATTATGTTATTAGTGACTTCTCTTCTGAATCCTTCTTAGAACTTACTAAAAACTCCCCATACTTTAGACAGGTTAGAGGTATACGTGGTAAACATACCCGCGTAGCTAATCGTGATAAGTCGGGAGTTTTACGTTTCCAGTTAATGCAAACTTCACCTCAAAATGATGTGCTAAGTGACCTTGTGACTGCTGATATGGAGTCACAGACAGCATTGCTTAATGTAACACTTAGAGACGTTGGAGGCACTACTGGAATACAGCTTGTCAATGCTTATGTAGATGGACCACCTAATAAATCATACCAAGGTTCTTCTACAACAGCTAATGAGTGGGTTATCAATTATGATGCGATTGGTCGTTATCATGTTGGTGGAAATCAGAAGAGTCCTTTGGACTTTCTTTCAAATCTATTTTAAATTTAATACTGTGAGGTAATAATCTATGCGCGATACAAAAGAAATTACTATCAAAGATAATAAATATCAGATTACACAATTTGGCGGTCGTCAGGGGCTGCGCCTCGGAAAAAAAGTTGCTAAGGTGATGTTACCAGCTTTAGCAGCAGCTTACAAAAAAGGTTCAGCAGAACCCTCGTTAGGTGATCTTCTTGAGGCAGCAGCAAGCCATCTTGATGATATTGATGAGAAGACTATCGAAGAACTCTTATCATTAACCACCAAGAATAAGTTTGCTATTGACTTTGACAATGAGTTTGCAGGTGATTATGGAACACTCTTAACATTGCTTTGGGAGGTGATTTCATTTAACTTTGCAGATTTTTTGCAAGAGGCCCAAGAAGGTATGCCGCAGTAAAAGCGTCACAACAATCTTCTGATAACAATGGGCAGCAGCAATCTAAACAAAGCAATGTTCATAGAGTATGGAAGAACTTTACAGAGACTTCCGATATGGAGCCTGAAGTTTACCTCATTGTTTCTAAGGGTAAGGCATCTGTTGTTGAGTTAGATAGAGATTACTCAGTAACGGATGTTTATGACTTGTTAGAGATAATTGATCTAGAGGCTGACATTGAACAGGCTGCTGAGAAGGATGCTGAGAGAGCAAAACCTAGAGGTGGCCGCTAATTATAACTTTTAAATACATATAAGAGGGTTTATAATATGGCCGGATCACCAATTGCAACGTTGTTTGCAAGGTTGGGTTTTCAGGTTGATAAGAAGGGTTTGCAAGCTTTTGAAGGTCACTTGCAAACCCTTCGCAGAGATATTAACAAGATGGGCACTGCGCAAGCTGCCACGTCTAAACAGTATACGAAAGGTGTTAATCAATCTGCTAGAGCTACACAAAACCTAACTAAAGATACCGAGAAGCTTCAGTCAAGACTTGATGGTATTTTACGGTCTTATGGCAAAGTGCCTGTATCACTTGACCGTGCCAGAAAAGATATGCAAGCAGTTAGAGGTATGTTTTCTGATGGAGATATTGACAGAGCGCAATTAGCCTCTGCACAGGCTCGTATCCAACAACGTATTGATACACTTGTTCAAGCTGATAATAAACGCACTCAGAGAGTCCTTGGTAATATCTCCAAGGAACAACAAGGCTTAAAAAGAATAAGAAATGACTACTCAGAAATTAACCGTGAATACAGACGTGGTAATGTTTCTTATGAAAGACGTGCTGAGTTGCTTGGGGGTCTTCGACAAGAGTATAGGAGACAACAACAATTTATAAAACCTGAGCATAAACGTGCAAACTTATTAGAACAAATTGAAAAGCGTTATGACAGGCATGGTAAGCAACTAAGACAAATACGTAGAGACTTCTCTTATGTAAATACTCAGTACAAAAGTGGTAATATATCTCTTGAAAGACGTAATGAATTACTTGGAGATCAATATAGACGCTATCGTGATATACAACGTATAGAGCGGCGTCAAAGAGCTACTGGAAGCCGTGTAGGAAGAGCTGGTGGGATTTATGCAGGTGGTGCTGATCCTAGACAAGTAGGAAACCACCGCTTGATAAGTGCGCTGCACAGTGACGTTGGCTTAGGAACAATGGTTGCAGGTTTTGGTGCTGTACAGTCTTCCTTAGCTTATCAAAACTATGTGGCAATGGAACAGGGTTTGGTTGCTGTAACAGGAAGCGCCGAAGAAGCTGGCAAGCAATTCGAGTATCTACATAGCGTTTCTGACAAGCTTGGTGTGAACATTACTAGTTTAGGTAGTGCCTACACACAATTTGCAGCAGCTATGAAAGGGTCTGATTTACAGACTGGCGAAATGCAAGAAACCTTCGAAGGTTTTGTCTCGTATGCGAGGGTGTTGAATCTCTCGGCAGCAGACATGGACGGAGTTTTCCGAAGCGTTATTCAGATGGCGAACAAAGGCCAGATAATGGCCGAAGAGCTTGATTCTAGGCTCGCTGCACAGTAATGTGCAGGCAATAATCCATTTTTATGCTGGAAACCCCTAAAGCTTGACAGACCACAACGTAATGTGTGAACATAAGCGTGACGGTTTGAAAACTGTCAAGATATTACAATGGGCAATCAGCAGCGAAGAAATCTTAGAAATCGCTCTGAATTACAGTAGGAGATTAGTATGAACGAATTTAAAATAAGCGGTGTTTTAGTACGAACTGTTCCAGACGCTCCAAATTATGCGGTGTCAAAATGTGGAAGGGTCTTTCGTATTGATACAGAAAAAGAGATGACAAGAACTCCCAGGGGGAAGCCTCTATATCTCAATTTTCGCACATCCCACAGCAATGTTACAGGCTTCTACAGATTGCACATAGCTGTTGCTAAAGCGTGGCTACCCCCAAAGGAGAACGAAAGACAGGTAGATGTCAATCACAAAGATGGAAACAAGTTTAACAATCATGCGGAAAACCTTGAGTGGGTCACAAAGTCTCAAAACCAGCGTCACGCTCTCGACATGGGATTAAAACAGTCTGGTGAAGACCTGTACAATTCCAGCATGACCAATGACATTGCACACCTAGTCTGTCAAGAATTACAAGAAGGTATTAGAGTCAAGGACGTGGCAGATAAATATGGGCTAACTAAGGATGTTGTACGCAAAATAAAGGCAGGCGATACGTACTTTAATATCCGCGTTTTGTATAACATCCAGCACGAATATAAAAATGACTTTTCTGAAGATACAGTAAGATGGGTCTGTACCAAGATTAATGAAGGTTACTCTGACAGGTGGATAACCGATAACTGTAAGAATCGGAAACTCACTTTTATTGAAGTTAAGAGAATCCGTTATAAGATTAGGTACAAAACTATTTCATCGGAATATTTCTAAGATTTAACGCTCAACGACCAGTGCTTACGCACGTACCCTGTAAGCGGTTGACAGGGGAAACAGTGGACATCCAAAAGGATGAAGATATGGTCTGATCTTATAGGAGACTATAAGCTGCAAGTAACGTTGCGGGGAGAGGTGTAGCGATCTCTCCTGAACATAAATGTAAGAATCAGATGGCAGAAAGATTACCAGGGTCTATGAAGGCTGCTGCAAGAGCTGCCTATAACCTCGGTATCACTACAGAAGCCACTACAGAAGCTCTATTCAAAGCAATGGAAGCTGGTGAGTTAATGGCAGAAACCTTCTTGCCTGAACTTTCCAAAGAGCTTATGATTTCTGCAAACAGTGGCGATGCTTTACAAAAAGCCATAAACTCTACAAGCGCTGCTTACGGAAGGCTTGCTACAAACACTTTCATGGCTAACAAGACCTTCAATGAGGCGGGTCTTGACAAAGGTATGCGCAGACTCGCCAACTCCATCTCAAACTTCTTACTAAACTCCGAAGGATTAATCAAGTTCTTTGGGATGTTGTCGGGAGAGGTTGCGTCACGTTTTGGCGTAGTATTTGAAGTCTTAGAAACCTTTGGTGTGTGGTCAACAAAACTAGGAAGTGCTTTAGAATTCCTTGAAGAAAAAGGTTTGAATGTTAATGTAGCATTCATGGTTCTCTCAGGGACGCTTGCAATAATCAGCAAGTGGTTTAGAAGAATCTTCATGTTTGTCTACTTATTGCCTTGGGCGCTGTCTTTAACAGCAGACACCTTAAAAGGTGAATTCGGAGATGACCTTGTAGATACTATTACCCGTGTAGTAGCTGCCCTAATGACTTTATACGGAGCTTTAAAGCTTCTTCGTACGGCTCGCACAGGTATGGGCCGACTGTTTGGAGGTGGATCAAGAAGTAATACATCAAGCCCTGGGAATACTAATCAAAGAAGTGGTACATCATCACAGTCGCCTAGTACAAGACCTCCAACAACAACTGCTTCAAGTGGATGGCGAGGGACTTTAATGAGTGGTGGTCGTAAGTTCATGGCCTCAAGAGGGAACATGTACGCCTTCTTAGCCAGTGTTATTGGCCCTCCGATTGTGCAAGAACTTATGGAAGGTAATTACCAATCATCTTTTGGCCCTAACGCAGATCAAAGGTTTATACCCCCTGGTATGAATCTAATGACTCCTGAAGAGATGGCTAATAGACGCGCTGGCAACTATCTTGTCCAAGGCGGTATAACAATAAACGTAGATGGCGCAGGTGATCCGCAAGTTGTTTCAGAGGAAGTCCTAAGAACAATTCAAAATGTATTCCGAGAAACAGCCTCCTTAGAGCCTGAAACGGAGCAATAAATAGTATGGGCGTGTACAAGCGCCCTTCTTTCATAAGAGGTATCAACATGGCCTTAGCACTTCTTTTTGAAGATGATTCAGTCATCATTTTAGATGCTGTCACGCAATATAGTAAAACCCGTAACAGTTCTATCTCAAAACATCCCATAGATAAATCGGCAGTTATTGCAGACCACGTTGCTAAGGATAATCCTGTATTCTCAATACGTGGTATAATCTCCAGTGCTGATTTCCATAACCCCTCAACACGTTCACCAGAACTTATTGAAGAACAGAATATTGATCCTGTTTACAACACTCCGGTCAGTGACGCAGTAATCCCCTCTCAATCATCCTTACTAGACCTTCTTCCTGGTTCTGTACAACAATTCCTAAATGCTCAAGAGTCTAACATTGAAGTAGATGAGTTCAGAGGGTATTCACATGAGATTGCTAGAGAACGTCTACAAGATGCGTGGGATAATTCAGAACTTATAACTATCCTTGATTACGACTATGACTTCCAGATAGGTAGGTCAGTCTCTACAAAGCAGATTGAGAATTGCTTAATCCGTAACTTTGAAGATATTGAAGATGTTGATACAGGTGATTCATTATCGTGTAACTTAACATTTGAAAAAGTACGCTTTGCATTTGTTAAAGAAGTTGATGTAGATGTACAGCCTGCACCAAGCGTTTCTGATGCTGCTGCTGGTGAATCTAATGAAGGCGACCAAGAGGGTGTTGAAGACGGTGATCTTGAGAGGGAAGGTCAACAACCCTATTGGAAGACTGCACCTCCACAGGAACTTATAGACGCTATTTTAGGAGGTGTTTTATAATGGAATACCAAGCAACTTTACCACTTTTCAACAAACCCTTCTATTCATACAACTTCGTCATTGACGATGATGATTACAACTTCACATTTCGCTACTCAGATCGTGCAAAGACCTACCTAATGTCTATTGAAGATTCCCAAGGACAGACTGTTATCGAAAGTGTAAAACTTCTAACAGGTGTTTCCTTGTTACGTCAATACGCACTAGAACAATTCACAGGACAATTCATATTAGTACCTAGACAACTAAAAGAGATATATGAATGGGATGTGAAAGATGGTCGTAACATTCACCGTACACATGCTTTGGTATATTACGTACCAAGCCCTACTGATAATGGTGACTGACAATGGCTTCAGATAACAATAAGCAATTCAGAAGAACGTATGAACTTACTATTGGTGATCCACAAGCTAAAGGTGTATTCATCAATGGTGACGAAGAAAATAACGAAGGCTTAGCAATCAACTTCTCAATCACTAAGAACATTGATAACTCTAAAGATAATGATAGGTGTTCAATCTCTATCACAAACCTTTCAGAAGACTCTATCAATTACATCAAAGAGAAATCTTCAGCAGTGATTTTAAAAGTAGGCTATAACGGTGATAACAAATTACTTTTCCAAGGCATTGTCCAAGAACTAGAGACGGATGACCGGACAGGTAATGTTGACCGTGTAACCTCATTAAGATGTGTTCCAGCAGATGCCTTCATATATAATTCAAACGTTTCTAAAACATTCCCTGAGAATACCACACCAAGACAGATCATCAATTACTTAATAGGTAATTCACAATCCCTCTCAAGAGCTTCTTTTAATAGTGATAACATTGATGTGCCATTCCCCTTTGGATACTCTATTGAAGGTTCTACTCAACAAGTATTGAAAGAGCTTGCTAGGGACTTTAAATTTGATTGGCGTATATCTAGTGATAAACTTTACATTAGTGATCCTGATAAATACGAGAAGCCTAATTCTGTTGAAAGGGCTTTCTTGTTCACACCTAATACAGGACTGATTGGTAGACCTATCTTCGTAACAGGTGATGGTAGGGATGTAGAGGATTCTGAGAATAGACGTAAAGGTGTAAAGTTTAAATCCCTTATTAACCCCTTAGTAAGACCTGGGAGCGCTGTCAAAGTACAAGACACAGCTCTTGAGGGCGTCTATCGAGTAAACTCTGTAGAGTATCGAGGTGATTGGAGAGGCAATTCTTGGGAGGCTACTTATACGTGTTCTAAACTAAATACAAGGTGATTATACCATGCGGCAGATAGGACTTGACAGCATTATTAACCAGTACATTAACAATAACCTTAAAAGAGCCTTTACAGCAATCCCTTGTCGAGTAACTTCAGTAAACAACATGGGACAACAAAGGATTAATGTTCAGCCAATCATCAACATTGTAAAGACCTCTGATGAAGAACTTGAACATACTATTATTCAGAATGTACCAGTGGTATTCCCAGGGTCTTCAACGTCTCAATTCAGCTTCCCTGTTAATGTTGGTGATACTGTCTTATGCGTATTCTCTCAAAGGTCTTTAGATAGATTCAAACTGGGCGCTAAGAACCCTCATCGACCTATTGATCTTCGTAAGATGTCCCGTAACGATGCCGTAGCAATTCCTGGTCTGTTCCCTTTTGAAGATGCGGTCAATAACCCTGGTAAAAGGTCACTAGGACACTCTACAGAGGATGCTGTAGTTACCCATAACATAGGTACTGGTAATGAGTGTGAGGTACGTTTAAAACCCTCTGGTGATGTTGTAATCAACTCTCCGACGACTGTTCAGGTCAACTGCCAGGAGGCTGAAGTTAACGCTGAAAACTCGACAACAGTTAATACCTCTACAGCAAATATCAACGCTTCCTCAAGTGTCACTATAGACAGTCCTACTACAACAGTTACTGGCGAGATGCTTGTTCAAGGAACCTTCACATTCACTAGCGGGATGGTTGGCAGCGGTTCAGCAGGCGGTGCTACAGCGTCTATCACTGGTTCTATGGATGTAACTGACGATGTTGTTGGAGGAGGCGTGTCTTTAAAATCACACACTCATGGTGGTGTTCAAACTGGCCCTGGTAATACAGGTGTTCCTAACTAAAGCATTGCTAATAACTATACCTCAATATAAACTTAATTACATAAAGAAGGGTTTTCAAAATGGATATACAATTAGGTGAAAACCACGATATTGAAATTGTTGATGGTGACTTTAGACTTACACCGACAGAGCAGCTTTCTATTCGTCAGAAGTTGATTATTAAGCTTTTGACATTCCAAGGGGAATGGTTCTTGTCAAGTGAAGAAGGAATACCTTTCTTCCAATCAATCGCTGGAAAGAACCGTTCTAAAGAAACTATCGACACTATTTACAAAAGAGCAATACTTTCGACAGAAGGTGTTTTAGAGATTGTTTCATTCCGTTCAAATATTACCCCGCAACGTGAATATGTTATGCAGTTCATTGTTAGGACTGTAGAGGATACTGTCTTAGAGCCTATCGAACTGTCAGGGTTTAATATAAACAACTAATAGGGTAGGAGGATTCAGATGGCAGGCGTAACTAACGAAGGGTTCCGCATAAAACGTCTAAGGCAGATTATAGCAGACCTTGAAACAGAAGCTCGTAATCAGTATGGCGATGATATATCAACAGATGTAAACACAGTTCTTGGTAGAGCATTGCGTGTAGATGCCCCATCATTAAGTGACTTGTGGGAAGCTGCTGAAGAAGTCTATAATTCATTTAACCCTAATAAGGCTTCTGGTGTTTCTTTAGATGCACTTGTAGAATTATCAGGACTTACACGTTTTGAAGCACGGCCTACTATTTCACCAGTGTTATTAGTGGCGAATAAAGATACTGAGTTACCAGCAGGTTCTTTAGCATCTTCATCATTCACTGGTAATATCTTTGAGCTTCGCAATCCTGTATTCTTTAATCTGAATAACGTGGTTGCTCTACAAGTAGAACCTGTAAATGCTGTAGAAGGAAATACTTACACAGTTACTTATGATTCCTCAGTAGTAGCTTACACAGCACTTCCTGGTGATACTATACAAGATATTGCTAGAGAACTTTCGCTCCTGTTTGATGTGATCCCTACATTTGAAAGTTCTGTTGACGAGGACGATAACAGGGTTCTCTACATATCCTCTGAAGATAACTTCCGTACTCACAATTACCAACTATCAGCTAACCTTGTCGCAAGGGAAGTTACTAAGTTGGGTTCTGTACAAGCCTTAGAAGCTGGCCCTGAAGAACAACCTTTAGGGACTATAGACACGGTTGCTGAACCTATTAACGGTTGGGTATCTGTAATCAACCCTGTAGATGCTGAGACAGGTGCTTTTAGAGAAACTGATACGGAGCTACGTACACGCTTTGCAAACTCTAAAGAGACGCGCGCATCTAATACTCTTGAAGCTATCTATTCAGACTTGTTGGGTCTTTTAGGTGTTGAAGAAGTGACTGCCTATGAAAACGTAACTGATGTAGAAGACTCAAGAGGTTTTCCCCCACACTCTGTTGTAGCAGTTGTTGAAGGCGGTTCTTCATTAGAGATTGGCAATGTCATTTGGAGGAATAAACCAGCAGGTATACAGACGTTTGGTAACACCACTGTCACGATTGTTGATTCACAAGGTTTCAACCAAGACATACAATTCATAAGACCTGTTGAAGTTCCTGTGTACGTGAACCTTGAGATTACAGCGCTTGGTAATTTTGATTCTGATGGGCCTGATAAGATTGCTAATGCGATTATCGACTTCTTAGATTCACAGTATGGTGTTGGTGATAATGTGATCTACTCAAGATTATACACACCTATCAACAGTGTTCCTAATCATCAGATTGAATCATTAGAGATTGGTACAGACGGTGTGAATTACTCGACAGCTAATATAGAAGTACCTTTTGATGGTATTGCAAGATCACGTACAACGTACATAAACATAACGGTGAATTGATTATGATAGTCAACAACATTACACTGTTCAAGAACATTGAGCAAAAAGAAATTGTCAATGCAGGACAGACACTTATTACGCTTACGGATATTGTCTTAGACTTATCTTCAGAGAATGTTCCCACTGTTTATATCGAAGGTTCTTTTGAAAGGGATTTTACAGTTGAGTCTGAAACAACAGTTAGGCTAGGCCAAGCGTATCCCGTAGGCACCAAAGTGTATGTCTTGCAGTACCAACTTGATCAGCAACAAACATAAAGAGGTGTCAAACGTATGGCTATTGATAAACAACAGTATTTAGATATAGCCCGTGAAAGATACACCCAACAGTTCAAAGAGAAATCCAACATTGATAGGTTGGTAGCAACGTGGTTATCGGGTTCTGAAGAAATCCAAGATGTTTTATCTGATGTGGACGATATTAAATACATCGACAAGGCTTCAGGAATCCAGTTAGACAATATTGGTGAGATTGTTGGACAACCACGTATTCTTATAGACGCTGATTTGATAGCCTTCTTTGGTTATCAAGGGTTATCAATATCACGGTCTTACGGTGATTTAAACGATGCTTCGAAAGGTGGTCGTTGGAAAGCATTAGAAGAATCTTCAACAGGTAATATTACATTAAATGACCCTGAATACAGGTTGTTCATAAGGGCTAAAATACTTCGCAATAAGACAGTCGCCACCACTGAAGATGTTATAGAATCTATTAAGTTTCTTTTCCAAGCTGAACGTGTGCATCTGTTAGAAGACACAGGCCCAGCCTCTTATAGAGCTGCGATTGGTAAGGTTCTTTCACAACAAGAGAAGAACCTAATAAGGTATGAGTACCAAGATGGTGTCAAAAGGAACCTACTTGTAAAACCTGCCGGTGTAGGTTTCGGTGATTTCTCTGAATACAACCCCGAACAGTTCTTTGGTTTCGAAGGTGTTAGTGGTGCTAAGGGTTATGGGACACTTTTAGAGGTTGGTGAGTATGTACCTTACTTTACATCCTTTGGTATGTTTGGCTATGGAGATTTAAGAGATATAGCAGATGTTAATATCTATTATAACTATACGATGTCTTCAAGACACACTACTAGGGGAGTATCCAGAGATGGGGATTCTGTAGATATACCTATCAGTAACACCATCCAAGAGGTTTATGTAGATGGGGCTTTTACAGACTCTTACACTGTTTCGAAGAACCGTGTAACATTCCCTTATGAGCTTACTGCTGGAACCCCTATCACAGTAGTTGAGAGGTTTGGTCAAGAAGTGATTACAACTGACTATACGTTCAAAGACCCTGCTGTGACAACTTTATCAAGGAGGCAGTATGAATCATCTTTCGGTGATGTGAACGATCCTCAAAAAGGTTCACGGTATAGGTCATTAGGTGAACCGCAAGGTGCTAATAACATCCTCAATACTGGCCCGATAAAGAAATTAGAATACTTCGATAACGATGCTACAGAGCTTACTGAAACAGGTGGCTATTATTCATCTATTATAACGTAAGGTATCAATATGAATGCAAATAAGTTAACAAATTTTACGAAAGTTCTCCATAAAACTGATAGAGCTTCGGAAGTATTGATGTTCGATCAAAGTGGTAACCCTTCGTCAATAAATCCTGGTGGCCTTGTGATCGGCACGCAGACGGTGGCCGAGGCGCTGGATCGTCGGGGAATTCGCTTCACAGCACTTCGTGCACCGACCAGCGGTGAGTTTGATCCAGAAGATTATTTGGAAACCAGCACCAAAATTCAGCTCGGGGTGTTCTGCTATACTCTCGGCTACTACTCACCAGGAGATGGCGGCGGTAATGATTATGAGATCGTAGCAGCGGGGACTGGTACGGATGATGGTGGGTCGTTTATCAACTTGTCGGGCAGTGGATTGCAAGCTAAGGGGTTGTTTGGTGCCACGGTCAATGTGAAACAGTTCGGGGCTATTGGCGATGGCGTTGCGGATGATACAGCGCCTTTTAACGGCGCGATCGCACAGATCAATACTGCTAGCCAAGAGATGTTTATACCTGCTGGCATTTTCCGCATTACGTCTAATTTGCAAACAGTAACTCGATATTGCTCAGTGCGCGGTGATAGCCGATCAGTGACGCGGCTTTTGTTTGAAAACTGCAACGGCCTAAATTTTAACCTCTCGCTAAGCGATACAATTTATATCAGCACGATAGTAGAGAGTGTTTCACTATTAACTGATGGAGATAGTCACACCGGCATTTACTTCAAAGGCAAGCAAAGCTATGCGCCACATGATCCCGCTTTAGTGTTAAGAGATGTTTCAATAACCACTTCGGCGGCATATGATAGCAGTGTGGGAGATTCGGCTGAGTGGGGATGCGCTATTGATCTTGATGATGTTGACGAGGTCTTGCTTGATAATGTCTATGTATGCGGGTCAGAACTCAACGCAAAATTTCCTAGTAGAACCAGCTCTATTGGAATTAGAGTATCAACAGTTACAGGCTTGCGCATTTCAGATAGCCAGATTTTCTTACTAGGAACCGGTATTGATGTATCCGGTCAGTCAGAAGGAGGAATTTTTTCCGGGCTAACTATAGTGTCTGTCGATGTTGGTATAGAGTTCCATGATTTAATCAGCCCTTCCAATAATCATGTTATAGAGGGTTCGCATATTGCCGCATACACTAGGGGGGTTAGAATCACAGGATACGGCGTGTCGGAAATGATAACCGCAGTGTTCATCAGTAATTGCTTCATTCTTGAAAGAGAGGAAGCAACCACTACTACTAAAAGTGAATACGTCGCACTTGATATTATAGCGGAGCGTTCTGTTATAAGTAATACAACAATACAGTGTAATACTAGCAGGACACCAAGCAGAACCGCCATAAGGATTCCAAGCAGCAATAACATAATATCCAATATTATTGGATTAAATATAGGATCGCTTATTGATGCTGTAGACTCAGGAGACGGAAGGTTTAGCTATGTTTCAAATTGTATAGCAAACGGGAATTTAGATTCTTTAACTAAGGGCGCGACACACCTTTTTGTTAAAGGTGGCAATGTAATGGGGTCTATGCAGACGACAGCGCATTGGAATGCAAACACTTTCGCTGCGGCTGATTTAGACGATAAGAACTTGTTTGAGTTTTCGGGTAGGCGACTACTCCTTGGCGCTGATCGCGACAAGGGCTCTCGATACATTGACTTTAGAACACTTGTGGCAGGGACAGCAGATTTTGACACAAGAATCCTTTCTATAGGGGGTGGCGCAGCAACGGGGCAAGGGTCTTTGATATTTTACTCCTCATCGTCAATTTTTGAGGGTCAGATCAGGCCTTCAGTAGATTCTGAATTCTCTACGGGCAGCCCTAGTTACAGGTGGTCGGAGATTTACTCGACCACGGGCACAATAAACACGTCCGACGAGCGTGAAAAACAGGATATCTCGACTCTTGATGCGTCGGAGGCGCTAGTCGCAAAGCGGCTAAAAAGCCTAGTCAAAAAATTCCGCTTCCGCGATGCCGTCGAAAAAAAGGGAGCTGATGCTCGCATTCACGTTGGCGTGATTGCACAGGAGGTTGCCGAAGCCTTCGCAGATGAAGGGCTTGATGCTCACCGCTACGGCATCCTCTGCTACGACGAGTGGGGCGAGCAAGAAGAGATCATTCAGTCTTGGGAAAATGAGTACGATGGCAATGGCGCACTGACTAGATCAGCAGGTAGCGAGGTAGTACAAGAATACCGCCCTGCTGGGAACCGTTACGGCGTGCGCTATGAAGAACTTCTAGCCTTTATTATCAGCGCTATGTAACCCTCACGAACAAGCGTTATACAGCAAGCCAGGAGGCTTCCTAATGGCAACAGATATTAACGCCCTCTAGTCCGATCTACCCATGTCGTCTTGACGCCACACTCACCCCACACTCTGGGGTGAGTTTTTAATTATAGCTGTCACTTGATACTCTCTAATATATACTACTCTTTAGATCAAACTTACTAATAGTTATATTGGATTAATATTATGTCTAATGAGTCATTAGAGGTGCAACTGGCAAGACTAGATGAACGCAATAAAATGATTCTTATGAACATGGAAAATAGTCAACGTGATTCCAAAGAAGCACGAGAACATTTAAGGGAAGCCTTTGAATCTATTCGTTCTATTGATTCTAGATTGGAGAGATTAGAAGGCAGCTTTGCTACAACACAGCCTACAATTAATGAGTTCCGATCAGTAAAACAGAAGATAATTGGGGCAGGAATTTTAGGTAGGTGGGTATGGGTGGCTTTAACTGGTATCCTAGGATTACTCTATACAGTGCGTGAACATGTCATCGCATTTGTCACCAAATAATATGAGTAGCATATATGAATGACGATAATGAAATTCCTACTTTTAATGCAGCCATGCCCCCAAAGCTCACTGACTGGGAAAAGGAACCAAGCCTAAGAGACTTCGCATACCCTAATCAAACACAAATAGTAAACATAACCTTAACAGGTGACTTCGCATAAACATTTTTTTAAAGGTGATTTAACATGACTAAGATTGAAAAACCCTTAAACCTTACGAATACAATTTGGGCAGCAGGTGGGGAAGCTGTAGAACCCTCTAATTCAAAGAAACTCCAAGGGTGGGTTGCTGAAATCCCCCCTTTCCAATTTGAAAACTGGCTTCAAAACCGTAATGACCGTGCGCTTGCACATATCATCCAAATGGGTATCCCTGAATGGGATGCAAACACTGAATACCAAGCTAACCAATCTTATGTACAAGATGAAGATGGTGAGGTTTACCGTGCAACTGAGACACATACAGGTGTCAATCCTAAGTACGATACTGCAAACGTATGGGAACAACCCTTCTCATTCGATGCTCTAAAAGAACTTGCCACAGAAGAATCTACAGGTGTTGTTCGTAAAGCTGCTCAACAAGATATTGACCAAGGTACTCCTGGTTCTATCTTTGCAGACCCTTCGCAGATTCGACAGCTTGTTGAGAATATTAATGCCTCTTGGATAACAGGTGGTGTTCTTTCAAGTGGTACGTTACCAGATGCTACGGAATCTGATAAAGGCGCTGTGCGTAAAGCACGTCAATCAGACATTGATAATGGTACTGGTGATGATCGTTTCATCAGCCCTCGCCAGTTAAAATCCGTAGCTGATGATATTAAATCAACAACTGCTGGTGTAGCTTTATCAGGCAATCCTGTGATTACAGCAGGTTCTTCTGAGAATTATCAAATCACTAACTTCTCATCTTTCGATACTTATGAAGTTTCTATTGAGTTTGATAATGGTGGTACTGGGAATGTCTCTATCACGGATGATCTAATTTCTGTAGATATTGATGCAGGTGCTACTGGCGGGGTCATTTTAACAGTCACTAAAGGGGGTGTTGCTTATGACTTCGAACTTGCTATCGGGTCTTCTCGAATTAACCGTCCATCTATTATATTCCCTGTAAATGGTGCTACTAATATGCCTACAAATATCACGTTAGAATCTTCGAACTTCACAACCACACCAGCAGGCTTTGACACACACACTGCAACTGATTGGCAAGTAGCTACTGACATCACGTTTAGTAATGTTATTGCAGAGTCTTTAAATGACACGACTAATCTTTTACAGTGGTCTGTAGATGCTGATTTACAACCTAATACAACCTACTACGCAAGGGTTCGTTATTATGGCAATACATTAACAGTATCCTCTTGGTCACAAACAGCTTCTTTTGAGACTGCTGAGCGGCCTGCCACACCTACTATCACAAGCCCTTCGAATGGTGAGATTAATGTTGGAGAAACACCGACAATCACTACGAGTAACTTTTCAAGTCCTATTAGTGAAACCCATCAAGCAACAGATTGGGAAATCCGTTTAGCTTCGAATGATTCTTTAGTATGGTCTTCGATGAACAACACTTCTAATCTTACTTCTATTACGGTTCCTTCAGGACAACTTGCTGAGTCTACTGAATACCGTATCCGTGTAAGACATATCGGTTCTCAGTTAGGAGCTTCTGCATGGGGTACTTCTACATTTACTACTGAAGCGCAGTTCTTTGTATTTGATCCAAGCAGTGCTGGTGAACCTTTTGGTGGTGGTTATTATGCAGGCGCTAATATCGTTGTAGGTGGTACTACTTATGCGTTGGTAGTTGCTCCTAAAGCGCAAGGTGGTGAAGCCGGTTCAACATTACCTTGGGAGTGGACTGTTGATCCAGATGTTCCAGGGGCAACCTCTACTAATGATGGTGCAAGTAATACCGCAGCGATTGTAGCGGCAGGTGGTTCTTCTACAAGTGTTGCGGCGGGGTTTTGCAATAATCTTAGTATCAATGGTTACACTGATTGGCATTTGCCTAGTGCTGATGAACTTGAGATTTGTTATCGGTATTTGAAACCCACTACTCAGGCTAACTATGTAAATTCTAGTTATGGGCCTAATCCTGGTGGTAATGGTTCTAACCCTAATAGTGATCCTGTTGGTGGTGATTATACTTCTAGTAATCCTGCACAGACTTCTATTGCTATCTACCAATCTGGTGCGAGTGAGGCGTTTGTTGCTAATTACTACTGGACTTCAACGCAGCTCTCCGCTGGGGTCGCTTGGCGCCAGCGCTTCGACAATGGCGACCAGGGCACGTACCTCAAGTCGGACTCGTACTACGTCCGCGCAGTTAGATGGGTCGAAGTGTAACGCAGCGAAGCGTAGTTGGAACGAAGTACCCATCCCTATAACCTAAACCTTGGTGGTCGCTGCCTCCGGGCAAGCACCATCTCTACTAATCATTGTTGAAGCCCTGAACTGAGTCTTGCTGTTGTAAGGTTTCCAGTATAAACTTTAAAGTACACCTTATGAGTAAAGGAGTTTTAAATGTACTTTAAACCATTACCGCAACAGCAATTCCTACAAGAGTGCTTTGACTACAATGACAACACAGGCCAACTTACTTGGAAAGAACGTCCAAGAACACACTTTAACACGAACAACGCGCATAAAAGGTTTAACAATACACTCTCCGGTAAAATCGTTGGGACTACGCATAAGGGGAGAATGATTGTAAGATTCACATCCCAAGGGAAAGCATTAAATTACCCAATAGGCAGACTGATCTTCAAACTTGTTACTGGCGAAGACCCTAAAGGTGTCATTGACCATATCGACGGCAACCCTTTCAACAACGCTTGGGACAACCTGCGTGACATAAGTATAGGTGATAATGTGGCAAATATGCATAGTGTTAAGCGTAAAGGTTTACAAGGTGTTTGTTATGATAAGTCTCGGGGGAAGTGGTTGGCTAACATTAGGATACGCGGTAAAAAGATTTACTTAGGTCGTTTTGAAACCGAACAAGAAGCATATGACGTTTACATGCAAGCCAAACAAAAACGTCTGTCAGAAATTAAAGAAATCATTTAAAAACCAATCAGGAGTATCTACACTATGAAATACATCCGTTACACATTAGTTGATAAGAAAACCAATAAACCTGTTTCACAAGAACCTGCAAAGAATGGCCCAAAACATCCTGACGGTGTTACCCCAACATTCGATATTCAATCAACATTCTCAACAGGTGTTCCTACAATCTACGGTATTGCTGAAGATACTTTTGAACCCGCTGATTGGATGTTTGAACTCTCCGAAGAATCCTTCTACACCACCATGCGACAAGAATTTAAAACACGTGCTTCAGATCGTCGCAAGACTGTAGAGCGTGGTGGGTATTGGGTAACTCCTGAGACTTTTGTAAGAACTGACGAAGGTTCCCAGAACCGTCTTGCACAGCTTGTGACAACCATTAATAACGATCCTGATCTTGTATCAGTAGACTTCGAAGTAACACCAGGACAATGGACAACCTTTGATACAGCTACTGCATTAACGGTTGCAAAGACAGTATCAAGGCATGTCCAACGTTGCTTTAGCTGGTGTAAAGGTGTCCATGAATCTTTAGATGCTGCAAATACTTTAGATCAAATGCAACCTATTGTCAACGATATTTCAAACTTTGTTGCTGACGATAACCCGCCTGTGCAGGCTACACAAGATGCTTGATTCATTGACTATTAAAGAATGGCAGCTTATCTACTTCTTAATCACAATGACTTTCACACTGTTTAACACACTCGTCTTGTTATCTTGTGTACGTGTTGTAGATAAACTGTTCCATGAGAGTGAGTTATTAAAACTTATTAAGAAACAAACATAAGACTAAGGATTCTCAATTATGCCACCAACAAGTGATATAGAAAGACGCTTAATGTCTTTGGAGGAAGAGGATAGGCGTCTTCGTGATGCTTTAGGAAAACTTGTGACGAATACGGAGGTGATGAATAACACCTTGCAAATCCTTACTGGTGACATTTCTCCAAGGATGGAGAACCTTGAAAAAGAAGTAAGAGGTATGCAGAACAGACAATCAACAAACACATTGATATTGGATGTTGTTAAGTGGTTTGCAGCACTTATTGCAGGTTCTTCAGTAACAATGGCGATGGTTTATTTGTTTCAGAATGGAGGTTCTTGATGAATTGGTTTGATGAAGTGATTAAAAGGAAACCTGATAAACGAATACCTGTAAAAGACCTTACACACTCTCAATCTGCTGTTGATATTATTAAGGAGTTTGAAGGTTATCGTTCAAAGGCGTATTTAGATGCAGTCGGGATTCCAACAATAGGGTATGGGTTCGTTAAAGGTGTTTCTCTTGGTGATACAATTACTAAAGAGGATGCTGTAAAGCGCCTTGAGGATGAAATTAGTGAACATACGGCAGCTATCCATCAACGTGTAAAAGTTCCTCTGTACCAGCATGAATACGATGCACTAGCTTCTTTTATATTCAATGTTGGTAAAGGTGCATTTGCACGTTCAACACTCCTGAAGAAACTTAACCAAGGTGATTATAAAGGCGCTGCTGATGAATTGTTAAGATGGGATAAGGCAGGTGGGAAGTCTTTAAGAGGTCTTACTAGGAGACGTGAAGCAGAACGCAAGATGTTCCTTGGTGGTGATTTATGATTAAGAAGGTATTACTCAGCAGCCTACTAACAATCACATTAACAGCCTGTACAGCAATCCAAACACCTTTTGACGAAGATTATACCTTTGGAGACACGTACAAATCTGTGTACACACTTCAACAAACCTATTGCGCATCTACTGATCCTGCACAGCAAGCACTTTACAGGGGGCTTCTTAAACGCCTTTATGGTGACTACCCCTCCGAAGGTGTTTGCACAGATATTCTTGAGGTGTTGAATAGTTATGAAGAAGATAACCAAGGTTGATGACTTAACACTTTTAGTTACCACACCAGTACCTAGGGATTATCCTGCAAAGCACCTTGCTAAGAAATCTGACAAAGTAATGTTGGTTGAGGATTATGTTGTAAGGGTTACTTTTGAAGATGGCTCTACGATAATCATCAGAGTTCCTAAACTGTATGTGACAGATGGTTCAAGTGTCCCTAGGTTCTTCCACAGGGTCTATCATCCTTTCATTACGGAAGCGCGATGGTCGAGCTGTGTACATGATTATATCTACAGCGACCTTTACAAGTATTACTCAAAGGAATTTGCTGATGAACTTCTAAGGTTTATGATAAAGCGTGATGGTGGTCATTGGTTTATGCAGCAAGCTTTCCATAAGGCTGTCAGGCTTAATATCAAAGGAGGTGGTTGGTAATGCAATATAAACAGCGTATCAAGGATAACAGTGAAAGCATCTCTGTAAGCGCTTCTGTATTGGCTGTGTGGATCTTTACAACGTATACCAATACTAACCCACCAGCAGAAGTCATCGTTGCTTTAGGAACCCTTGTAGGGGCTTTTGCAGCCCGTTTGAAAGGATGATACACATAGAAACAAGAAAGCCCCTATCAGGAACCTTTGTAAAGAGGAACTTGAACAGGGGCTTTTTATTACTCACTACTTAATCAAATAATTCGTCAGGGTCATGGTATTTATACTTCCTCAAAAGATCATCATAACCGCCTACGATTGATGAAGTCCCTTCGAGAGAAGAATCAACAATGAATGGGACAGTCTTACGGTTCATTTCATGTTTAACAAAATGCAGAGCCTTATCATCTTGTGAAATGTCGATGTATTGGTGATTTAGATTCAAATTCTTAATGTATTCTAAGGCTAGTGTGCAGTATGGGCAGTTGGGTTTACCGTAAACGAATAGCATGTTTTAATTATTCTCCCCACACATTTTTAGGTTTCCATACGTCGCAATATGTCGTGAAGCACCCAAGATTACAAATGTCTTCCAAATAGAATTAAAAGTTTGCAGAGCTTGTGAGTGGTTGATGGTGTAGTTTTGGATTTCTTTGTCTAATTGCATGTTAAGTCTCCGTCTGATTGTTGGTTGTTTAAAAGCCCCCCAAAGAGGGCGCTTGTTAGTTATGCTTCGCAAGCCACGCAGTCATCCTTACGGCCCGTAGCAAGTTGTTTAGAGGCGTTCAAGTTGTATTGGTAGTAGAGTGATACAACACCACGTTCCCAAGCATAATACATAAGACTGTTAATCTCTTTCACAGGCATACTTGGATGAACCATGATATTCAAAGACTGGCTCTGGTCATAATATACCTGACGATCAGCGGCGTGGTCAATAATTTCTTTAGGACTGATTTCTTGCATTGTCTTGAACACATTCTTTTCATGTTCACTCAAGAAGTCCAGATGCTGAACACTGCCATCATTTTTAGAAATGCTGTCCCAAACGTCAGGTGTGTCCTTGCCATATTCTTGCAAAAGCTTTTCCAATGCTGAACTTTTAACTTCTACCTTGAGCTTTGCAAAATCAGCAATGTAATAGTTAGAGAATAGTGGCTCAATACCCTGCGACACACCGCCAGCCAAAAGACTTGAAGACTTTGTAGGGGCGCACGCCATGAGCGTTGTGTTACGTCTCCCATACCCTTCAAGCACTTCAGGTTCACCAAACAATCCTGCAAGCTCTTTAGAAGCCTTGTAAGCCTTCTCTTCAATAACCTTATGGACTTCTTTGTTCAATTCTCTTGCTTCTTCAGACTCAAAAGGGATCATCTTGTCTTGAAGCATTGTGTGGTAAGCTAGTACGCCCATTCCGAGCGCTCTGTGACGCTTCATAAAACGATATGCACGCTTCATAAAAAAGAATGTTGTTTCCTTTTCATGGTCTTCAGAATCCCGCATAGCTTCAAGTTTCTCAAGGCTTTCTGTAACTACTGAGTCAAGGAAGTACACAAGTGTTTCTACAGCATCCGTGTCTTTCCAATCATCATACTTCTTCAAGTTCATTGATGAAAGCACGCACACAAAGCTCTCTTCATTGTTTGAAGGCAGTGATATTTCCGAGCATTGGCCTGTCAAAATACCGTTAAACATACCCATTCCACGTTTACTTTCAGTGAAACAGTAGGTGTTGTCATAACGCCCCTCATCAATAACTTCTACCACTTTGTTGAAGTGGCTGCATTCACGGTTCCCACGATAACTGTAGTCAAGATTAAGGCGGCTAAATTTTATACCTAAATCTACAAGCTTGCCTACTTCATGTTGACCGAGCAATAATCTCCAAGCTTCTTGGCAATAGAACGCTTTATTCTCACCAGAACCATCATTAGCAGGCATCATCCTTTCACCAGCATCGGCAGCATGGTTGATACGTGAGTTTACCCCAAGCGTTTGCAGCATCATTTGAACATCTTGCAAAAACCCTTTGTTAATACTCCCCAGTTGCAAGGATTGTGTCTTTCCATTTCTGGCGATTGTCCCATCAGAATCGAATATACCTGCTAACCATTCTAAACGACTTTCTACAGTATAGTCATGGGTAGGCACAAAGAACTTATCTTTCAATACATCGCTGTGACCATACTCCCGGTTCAAGTTGTCTTGAACATACCAATTTTTAAAGATGTCTCCAAGCCGTTCTTTTACAGCATTGAGTCTTTTGTCGTGGTAGAGGTAAATGCGTTTTCCGTCAGCAGTTAAGCAGCCATCGCCAGTATAGAAACCGTTTGCGTAAGCGTTGTCTAGGACTTCGGAACCCTCTACGACAGGCAAAGAGTCAAACTTAATCAGCTTATCACCGGTTTGCAAGTCCTGTGCGCGCTTTTCAATCACTTTACTACAACTGTAGGAAGTCTGCACATAGAACTTGTGGTAAGGTGTACATTCTAGTTCCAATCCATTAGAAGTAATAACCTTTACAAGCTTCTGGTTATCCCCTGTCCTTCGAACTGTAGTTTCAGACCACTCTTTACCATTCCATACTTGTACATCTTCATTTTCTAATTCGGCAATTTCGATATAACCTTCAGAAGTTAAGATTTTAGTCTCGGGGGATACACAAAGATTACTAGAGTGAATATCCATACCCTTGTCTTTGTAGACTTCTGGTTTATTTCGATTTGCGTTATCCAACCACACCAAGTACGGAAAGCCTATCTCTCCACGAACTTTCAAAGTTTTCGCCCAAATCTTACGGTTCCGCTTATCTCTTTCAGTCTCCCCGCGTTTAACAGATTCCATAAATTCATCTGAAACAGTGACGCCTGTAGTAACATCTTGGATCAAATTCCCGTCGCGTGCAATCTCTAAAAACTCTTCTGCGTCCGCGTGCTCAAGACTCAGATAGGGTGCTACCCGACCCCTTCGCTGCGAACCTTGGGAGATTACATCAGTAACCTGTTCGAAGAGTCGTGCAAAATGTACTGCTCCAGAAGTCTTTCCATTATTGGTAATGTCGCTACCCCTTGGTCGAATAGGTGTTAGATTAACTGACGTGCCACCGCCAAGTTTTGACATAATACCAATCTCAGACTGTGTAAAAAGAATGTCTGGAATGCTGTCTTCACAGTGACTGTTAAAACATGAGATAGGCAACCCACGATCTTCACGGCCATAGTTTGCCCATACAGGACTCGACAAGCTATAGAAACCCTTTGCCATGTAGTCATACATCTTGTTAGAGAATCCTTCTAACCCAAGACGTTTCTCAGCAGCATCGCAAATATCTCGGATACGTCCTTCGGCAGTTTCTCCCTCTAATGTGTATCCAGACTGTAGAAATTTACGTGAGTTTTCGTTCAACCATTCAAATGACATTATTAAATATCTCCTATTAAAACAAGTCGTCTTCAGTAAATGACTTATTAACCTTGGTGTAGTTTACGTTCTTACGTGCAAAGAAATCAGGATTGGTGGTACTGTTCACCTGAATTTCAAACCACTGGAACTTCTCTTTCGTCTTATCTTGTACTTCAAAAACCTCTGGGAAACCGATCATTTCCATGCTCTTGTTGAAACGCCAACGTAGATAATCTTTGACTTCTTCTTTTGAAACAAAATCTAAATCGCCACCTTCAAAAATCCAATCCAAAATCTCACTTTCTGCATCCATACTGACTTTGCAAGCATCATGAGTATCTTGAACAAGCGCCTCAGTAAACCAATCAGGATTCTCTTCTTTGATCGTGTTGATGATCTCGGCACCAAACATGGCGTGAACGCTCTCATCACAAGCAGAGCTTTGAACAACATTGCTAATGCCTACCAGCATATTCTTGTAGTTGTCAAAGCATGACATAATCAAGAATTGCCCAAACAATGATACATTCTCAACAAACATTGAGAAGAGCAACACTGAACGCATGAACTCTTTGTTGCTTGAATCATTGGGTGATACAAAACGCTTTAGGTATTCTTGCCGCTTACGAAGACAATCAATGTTATCAAGGTCTTCAAAAAGCTCATTCATCCCAAGGTACTCTAAAAGCTGTGAATAAGCTGTTGCGTGGATAGATTCGTTGTTACTGAAAGCTGCTCCTACATCTGCCACTTCAGGCTTGGGTAAACGGTCGTAAAGTTTTCCCCAGAAGGTTTTCACAAACCTCGCTTCAATCTGTGAAATAGCCAGCATTGTCCGTTGGATTACTTGGCGTTCATTCTCACTTAGTTCTGAATGATACTCTTGGATAGACGCTGTGAAGTTAAACTCATCGACTACCCAGAACGCTTGGTGTACAGCATCCATGTACTGCTTAAAATGCGGATACTCAAACGGTTTGTAGTTCTCCCTTGGTCGAAAAATGTCAGGTTCATGTGCTTTCCGATAAGTAACATACTCTCTCGCAACGTCAAAAGCCTTAGCGTTCATAATACCGTCTTCAACAAGTTTATGAACCGTATCAACACTCACAATATCTTCTTCAATATTCTTCTTCACATACCGTACAACCTTATCTTGCAGCTTATCATCTTCATAGTCAGTCCGTGACATTGCTTTACCAACGGCTGCTTTAATCTTCTCACCATCAAAACTTACAACGTCACCATTACGCTTCAATACTTGCATTATTATCCCCTATTCTTAAAACCCAGTATCTTCGGTGGAATGATAGGGGCAATTCATATTGTAAACCCTTCGATCAGTCCCTACCAATTCTTCATTATCAATCTTAGGGCATGTACAGCCCTTCAGATAAAATTCATACTTCCACATAGAAGGGTTCTCTTCAAAACCCCAACAGTATTGTAAAGTGTATTCAATCTGACGAACCCTCTCAAGCGCTTTATGGTAACTGTCTGTGAACATCTCAGGTCTTGTTAAGGTGCTGTACATCCGTTTGTACAAGACTTCAAGAAGTTTGATACGTTCTTCTGAAAGACCTTTAGACTCT
>CERC01134358.1_pt1 | contig 71293 bp, 77 predicted proteins | sample 530921 | NCBI WGS metagenome assembly CERC01 (sample SAMEA2621099, study PRJEB7988) | marine metagenome | isolation source: saline water (ENVO:00002010), including
CGTGAGGGTGGTAGAACAATTGGCGCAGGAACAGTTACAGAAATTATAGAGTAATTTTAAAAAACAGGGAATTTGCTTGACAAGGCTTATTCCCTGTTTTAAAAAGAGCTTCATTTCGATATTGGAGTATAAATGAAAGCAAATAGGTTGAGAATTAAGCTTAGAGCTTACGATTACAATATTCTTGATACTTCGGTTCAAGAGATTGTGCAAACTGCTAAGAATACAGGTGCTAAAGTGGCTGGGCCGATCCCGATGCCAACTGAAATTAATAAGTACACAGTTCTTAGAGGACCACACGTTAACAAAAAGTCTAGAGAGCAGTTTGAAATGAGAACGCACAAAAGACTTGTCGATATTATCGACCCTACACAGCAGACAGTGGATAGCTTGATGAAGCTTGACCTTTCAGCAGGTGTTGACGTAGAGATCAAATACTAGTATAAGAAGCAAACTTTGTTTGTTTAGTTAAATATTAACCATGAATGCATCCCAATAAGTGGGTGATGCTGTGGAGGCAAAATGTCAGAAGCAACTAAAATAAGCTTGCCAGCTCTTTACGGAAAGAAAGCTGGTATGACACGTATCTTCGATGAATCAGGCAAGCACATTCCTGTGACTGTCGTTCAATTAATCCCAAATGTAGTTTCCCAAGTTAAAACTTTAGAAAAAGATGGTTACAACGCTTACCAGTTGGCCTACTTCGAAAAAAGAGAAAAACTTGTAAGTAATCCTTTGAAAGGTCACCTGAAAAAAGCAGGCATTGACAAAACTTTCCATAGATTTGCTGAAATAAGATCTGAAGAAGTAAGCGAAGAAAATTTAGGCAAGGAGCTGTCTTTAGAAGTATTCACCCCAAACACTTTTGTTGACGTAACGGGTACTTCTAAAGGTAAAGGTTTTGCAGGTGCTATGAAAAGACACAACTTTCAAGGTGGTCCTGCTGCGCACGGTTCAAAATTTCACAGAAGAACTGGTTCAATCGGTAACAGAGCAACACCTGGCCGTGTTTTCCCTCAAAAGAAAATGCCTGGTCACATGGGTGTTGAAACTAAAACTATCCAAAACCTTCAAGTTGTTGAAGTTAATGAAGAGCAAGGCTACATGCTTATTAAAGGTTCTTTACCTGGCTCCAAGAATGGTTTTGTGAAAATCGCCAAGGCGCTTAAAAAGTAGGGGTAAATTATGGCTGAAATAACATTAGTAAATTCAAAATTTGAAAAGTCAGGTTCCCTTGAAACAAAAGTTTCTTTAGATCCTGAAACTATAAGTGCGCCAGCTGTTCACCAAGTTGTAAAAGCTACTTTGGCTGGTAGAAGACAAGGTAATGCTTGCACTAAAAACAGAGCAAAAGTTAGAGGCGGAGGAGCGAAACCGTTCAAGCAAAAGGGAACTGGTAGAGCTCGTCAAGGTTCTTCAAGATCACCTATCATGGTTGGTGGTGGTACCGTTTTTGGTCCTACTCCGAGAGACTTTACTCAAAAAGTTAACAAGAAAATGATGAATAAAGCTATTCAATCAATTCTTGCTGACAAAATGCAAGCAGGTAAGCTTACAGTTGTAGAGTCTTTTGACTCCAATGGTAAAACCAAGGATATGTTCAAGACTCTTACAGAAAAAAACTTGCTTCCAGGTTTGGTTGTTACTGAGCAGAAAGACAGTAAAGCAATCTTGGCAGCTAGAAATATTAGAAACGCTAAGGCAATGCCAGTTGAAGGTTTCAGTGTTTACGAGGCAGTGAAGTTTGAAAACTTGATCATTGAAAAAGCGGCTTTAGAAAAACTATTAAACAGGTTGGGGTAATTATGCATTTAGAACAAGTATTAATTAAACCATTACTTACAGAGAAGACCTCACTTGAAACTGAAACGACTAATAGATATGCGTTTTTGGTTCAACCAAAGGCTAGCAAAAACCACATTAAAAGTGCTGTGGAACAATTGTTCGATGTGAAAGTAATGAACGTTAAAACAGCTGTTTTACCTGGAAAGGTAAAAAGAGCAGGCCGTCATACAAAAAAGTCTCAATCTTACAAGAAGGCTTACGTTCAAATTGCTGAAGGTCAAAAACTAGAACTATTTAAAGGTATATAAGAGGCTAATATGGGCATTAAAAGATTTAAACCTACATCTCCATCGCTAAGGAAAATGGCTGTCTTAAGCTCTGATGGTTTGACAAAAACAGTTGAACCATTGAAGAGGTTTATGGCCAAGAAAACCAAGACTGCTGGTAGAAACGCTTTCGGTAGAATCACTTCTAGAAGAAGAGGCGGCGGACATAAGCAAAAGTACAGAATTATAGATTTTAAGAGACAAAAAACGGATATCCCAGCTACAGTAAAAGCTATTCACTACGATCCAAACAGAACTTGCAACATTGCATTGCTTGCTTATGCTGATGGTGAAAAAGCCTACATCCTAGCACCAAACGGTTTAACCGTTGGTGACTCTGTGATCTCTTCTGAGAGTGCAGATATTAAAGTTGGTAACTCTAAACTTCTTAAAGACATCCCAGTGGGAACCCTAGTTCATAATGTTGAACTTCATCCTAAAAGTGGTGGACAAATGGCCAGATCTGCAGGTGCTTATGCACAGCTTATGGCTAAAGAAGGAAAAGAAGCTCTTTTACGTTTACCATCAGGTGAGCTAAGAAGAGTAAAAAGTAATTGTCGTGCAACAATCGGCCAGGTGGGTAATCTTGAGCATGAGCAAGAGAACATCGGTAAAGCTGGTAAAAACAGACTTAGAGGTAGAAGACCTAAAGTTCGTGGTGTTGCAATGAACCCGGTTGATCACCCACATGGTGGTGGTGAAGGTAGAACTTCTGGTGGTAGACACCCTGTTACACCATGGGGTAAGCCAACTAAAGGTGCTAAGACAAGAAAAAATAAACGAACTAACAAGTTCATCGTTAAAAGAAGAAAGTAATTTAGGAGAATATAAATGGCTCGTTCGATTAAAAAAGGTTTCTTTGTTGACTACCATCTTCTTAAGAAAGCTGATGAAGCAAAGGCTGAGGGTAAAGCAAACAAAGTTATTAAAACGTGGTCCAGAAGATCAACAATTATTCCTGATTTTATTGGTCTAACTTTTGCTGTACATAATGGTAAGAAGTTTATCCCGGTTTACGTAACTGACAATATGGTTGGTCATAAGCTAGGTGAATTTTCTTTGACCAGAACTTACTACGGCCATGGTGCTGATAAGAAAGGTAAAAAATAGGTAGGTCAATATGATAGTTGTAAAAAATAATAGTGTTAGCAAGTCCGCTAGAAAGGTTAGACAAGTAACTGACCTTATTAGAAGAAAAAAAGTTGAAGAGGCTCTTAGAATCCTACGTTTCAACGACAAAAAAGAGATCTCAATCATGCTTACTAAGCTGCTTAACAGTGGCCTACAAATTGCGTCTGATAGCGAAAAATATGATCTTGATAACTTGATTGTCGAAACGATTGAGGTTAATGAAGGACCTACTTTGAAGAGGATTCAACCTCGTGCCCAAGGTAGAGCTTTCAGAATAAGAAAAAGAACAAGCTACGTAACAGTCGCTCTTAAAGAAGCATAAGGAAGTAAATAATGGGACAAAAAGTACATCCATACGGTTTTAGACTAGGGTATATTAAAGATTGGCATTCAAACTGGTATTCCAAAGACAATTATGGAGCCACTCTTCAAGAAGATTTGAAAATTAGAAAGTACATCGAGAAAAACCTTTCTAACGCTGCAATTGCAAAAACTGAAATAACTAGAACTTCTGACCAGGTAAAGGTAACTGTTTACTCTGCTAAGCCTGGTGTAGCTATTGGAAAGAAGGGTGCTGGAATTGATAAAATCAGAAATGATCTAAAGAAAATTACAGCAGGAACTCTTTTCTTTAATATTGCCGAAGTTAAAAGACCTGATGCTGAAGCTAAGCTTATTGCTGATAACATTGCTAGCCAACTTGAAAAAAGAGTTGCATTTAGAAGAGCAATGAAGAAAGTGATGACTCAAGCTTTCCGTTCTGGTGTTAAAGGCATCAAGGTAAAGTGTAGCGGAAGATTGGGTGGCGCTGAAATGGCAAGAAATGAGGGATACTCTGAAAGGAAAGTACCTCTTCACACTCTTCGTGCTGATATTGATTATGACACTTCCGAAGCTTTGACTACGTATGGAAAAATTGGTGTTAAGGTTTGGGTTTATAAAGGTGAAATCTACAAATAACCCAGTGTCGGATTTTGGTTGTTCTAAGAACAAACTGATTATGGGCATTGCCCATTACTTGAAAAGAGGTAAAAAATGTTAAGTCCTAAAAAAGTAAAATGGAGAAAGCAGCAGAAAGGCAGAATGAAAGGTGCAGCCCACAGAGGTAACACCATCACTTTTGGTGAGTTCGCTATTCAAGCTCTAGAACCAGGATATATTACAAATAGACAGATTGAATCTGCCCGTATCGCCATCTCAAGAAAGACAAAAAGGGGTGGTAACATATGGATTAAGATATTCCCTGACAAGTCCCTTACTCGTAAGCCAGCTGAAGTAAGAATGGGTAAAGGTAAAGGTTCTCCTGATAGTTGGGTTGCAATCGTTAAGCCTGGAAGGGTTATGTTTGAAGTAGGTGGTGTTGAAGGTGAACTTGCTAAAGAGGCTTTGAGACTAGCAACTTACAAACTCCCTATAAAAACTAAAATTATAACTAAAGAATAGTGGAATTATTAGGCGAAGTATTATATATACGGCCAATAAATTTTAGAGGTAAAAAACATGCTAAAAATGAGCGAAGTAAATAAAATGGACGCTTCAGCAATTAAAGGTCAAGTCTCTGAACTTAGAAAAAGACTTTTTGAACTTAAGTTGCAAAAAGCAACAACTAGTGTTGAGAAATCACACGAGCTAAAAAGCGTAAGAAAAGACATCGCAAGACTTTTAACTGCTTTAAACAGTAAAGAGAGTAATTAATTATGAGTGATTCATCAAAAAGATTTAAAAGAAAGCTTAGAGGAACTGTTGTTAGCGACAAGGCTGATAAGACAATTGTTGTAAGAGTTCAAAGAAGATTCAAGCACCCTATTTATAGTAAGTTTGTGAATAAAACAAAAAAGTACCATGCTCATGACGAGCAAAACCAAGCAAAAGTTGGTGACCTTGTAACAATTATAGAGTCAAGACCACATTCTAAGACAAAGAAGTGGGAATTGTTCTCTTCGAAATAGAAAAGTTTATTTGGGAGAATTCCGATGATACAAATGCAATCAAAATTAGAAGTGGCGGATAATTCTGGCGCAAGAGTCGTAAAGTGTGTAAAGGTTCTTGGTGGCTCCAAAAGAATGTCAGCTAAGCTAGGCGACGTAGTTGTTGTAGCTGTTCAGCAGGCTTTACCTGGTGGAAAAATAAAAAAAGGCGATGTTAAAAAAGCCGTAATCGTACGAACAAAATACCCAGTGAGACGAGAAGATGGTTCTTATATCCAGTTTGACAACAACAGCGTTGTTATTCTTGGTACTCAAGGCCAAGACCCTGTAGGTACTCGTATCTTTGGCCCAGTTGCTAGAGAGCTTAGAAATAAAAACTACACTAAGATCTGTTCTTTAGCTCCTGAAGTTCTTTAATTATATAGGTGAGTTATGCAAAAACTAAAAGTAAATGACGAAGTAATTATTTTGGCAGGAAAAGATGCTGGCAAAAAAGGAAAAGTTAAAAAAATAAACGCCAAGAAAAAACTAGTAATGGTTGAAGGTGTTAATGTTTTTAAAAAAGCTGTAAAGCCAACTCAAGAAAACCCAAATGGTGGGTTTGCTGACATTGAGAAAGGTGTTCATTTGAGCAATGTAGCTGTTGTTTCTCCGAAAACAGGTGGCCCAACTCGAGTGAGAATTGAAAACAAAGATGGAAAAAAAGTTAGGGTCGCAACTAAATGTGGCTCTGAGTTAAAATAGTAGAGGTTGTCCATGGCAAGTAGACTAAGAACTCTGTATACATCAGAGGTTAAAAAGAAAATGATGGACAAGTACAATTATAAAAACGTTCATCAAATTCCAAAGTTGGAAAAAATTGTACTTAATAGCGTAACACGTGACGCTGTAACAAATGGTAAAGTGGTTGATAGTATCGTTTCCGATTTAGCTGCAATTTCTGGCCAAAAACCAGTGATCGCTAGAGCTAAAAACTCAATCGCATCTTTCAAGCTTAGAGAAGGTCAAGCACTAGGTGCATCTGTTACCCTTAGAGGGGACAGAATGTACGAATTTCTTGATCGTCTGATCTCTTTCTCCCTTCCAAGAGTAAAAGACTTTAGAGGACTTAACCCTAAAGCTTTTGACGGAAAGGGAAATTACACTTTAGGTGTAAAAGAGCAGATCATGTTTCCTGAAATCAATTACGACAAGATCGACAAAATTAGAGGAATGGGGATCTCCTTCATTACTACTGCTGATTCAAACGAAGAAGGTAGAGATCTATTAAAAATGTTCGGAATGCCGTTCAAAGAAAAATAAGGAAGTAAGCATGGCAAAGATAAGTGCAATTGCAAAAAATAATAGAAGAAAAGAAATGGCCAATAAGGGTGAAGCTAAGAGAGCTGAGCTTAGAGCCAAAATAAGTGACCCTGAAACTGGTGACGCTGAAAGATTGGAGCTTCAAAAGAAACTTCAAAAGCTTCCACGTGATACTAGTAGAATCAGAGTAAGAAACAGATGTGAACTTACTGGTAGACCTAGAGGTGTTTACCGTGACTTCAGACTTTCAAGAATTAAGTTTAGAGAACTTGCACACCAAGGGATGATTCCAGGTGTAACAAAGTCCAGTTGGTAGGAGAAATAAATTATGATGACTGATCCATTGGCAGATATGCTTACAAGAATTAGAAATGGAATGAGAGCAGGCCATGCTAAGGTTGATATTCCTGCTAGCAAAATGAAAGCTAACGTTTGTAAAGTCCTTAAAGAAGAAGGCTTTATTAAAAATTTTAAAATTGTAGCGAAAGAAAACACTATTACTATCCGTGTTGCTCTAAAAGAGGGTGCTCTTGTGGGTCTTCAAAGAGTATCTAAACCGGGTCTTCGCGTTTATAAAGGATACAGAGAAATGCCACGTGTATTAAGTGGTCTAGGAATTTCTGTAGTTTCAACGTCTGCAGGTATCGTTTCTTCACGTAAAGCTAAAGCAATGAAGCTTGGTGGAGAAGTTCTCTGCAATGTTTGGTAGGAGTTAACCATGTCAAGAATAGGTAAAAAACCAGTTGAAGTACCTGAGAAGGTAAATGTAACTATTAAAGAAAGATTGGTTGAAGTAAAAGGCCCAAATGGAGCTTTAACTTACACTCACAATCCTGAAGTAGAAGTTTCTCAAAAAGATAACACTTTGGTTGTAACACCGCTAGATAGCTCTAATAAAAGTAGAGCTCTTTGGGGTCTTACAAGAACACTTCTTTCCAATATGGTAGAAGGTGTTACAAAAGGTTTTACAAAGTCACTAGAGTTTAACGGTGTAGGTTATAAAGCAGCTGTCTCTGGCAACAAGTTGACCTTAAACTTGGGATATTCTCACCCAATAGATTATGAACTTCCAGAGGGAGTAACTGCCAAAGTTACAAGAAATGTCATCGACATCTCTGGAGCAAACAAAGAATTAGTAGGTTTTACTGCTGCTAAAATTCGTTCATTTAGACCGCCTGAGCCTTATAAAGGTAAGGGAGTTAAGTATGCTAATGAAACAATTATTAGAAAAGCTGGTAAAGCAGGCGCTAAGAAGTAGGTAAGCTATGAGAAAAACATATAAAAAAATTAAGAATGCTTCTAAAGCTAAAATCTATAGAAGAAAGCTCTCTATTCGTAACAAGATCACTGGTACTACTGAAAGACCTAGGATATGTGCAACAAAAACAAATAAAAACCTTTATGTTCAAGTTATTGATGATACTAAGGGTGAAACAATTGTTTCTGTTCAAACTTTCGGCAAGCAGGCAAGTGAAGGTCGTGCAAATGTTGAAGGAGCTAAGGCTGTTGGAGCTGATGTAGCAAAAGCACTGTCTGGTAAAAATATTAAGAATGCAGTTTTTGATAGAAACGGTAGAAAGTATACGGGCGTAATTGCTGCTCTTGCCGATTCAATCAGAGAGAACGGAATTCAGATTTAATAGGGGTAATAAATGACTAATAATACTGAAACAAAAGAAGCAAAGCCTTCTGAGAAAAAAGCTCCAAGAGGTAGAAAAGGCGGTAAACCTGCTCCAAAGAAAGGCACAGAAGTTGTGGCTGATGTTGAAGAGAGAGTTGTAGCCGTTAACCGTGTAGCTAAAGTTGTAAAGGGTGGTAGACGCTTCTCTTTCTCCGCTCTTGTTATCGTTGGAGATATGAAGGGTAGAGTTGGTTTTGGTCTAGGTAAAGCAAAAGAAGTTCCAGATGCTATTAGAAAGGCCAGCCAAGAAGCCGCTAAGAAAATGGTATATATTCCAATCGAAAAAGGAACAATTCCTCATACAATTTTAGGGGAATTTGACGCTGGTAAGATCCTTTTCCACCCAGCTGCTGAAGGTACTGGTATTAAGGCTGCAGGTGCTTGTCGTACCATCCTTGAACTTGCGGGTGTTAAGGACGTACTTACAAAGTCACTAAGAGGATCAAACCCTCATAACGTAGTAAAGGCTACTTTTGCTGCATTGAAGGGATTAAGATCTGTGGAAGAAATCGCTAAGGCTAGAGGTGTTGAGACCAAAGGTCTACGTATTAGTAGAACAAGATAATAAAATCTCAGAGGAATTATGAGCACTATAACGATTAAATTAAAAAAAAGTCCTATCTCTTGTACTGAAAAGCAAAAAGCTAATGTAAGAGGGCTAGGTCTTAGAAAAATTGGTTCAGTATCAACTTTGGAAAACACTCCATCTGTAAGAGGAATGATCAAAAAGATTATTCACATGGTGGAAATTGTTGAAGAAAAATAAAAAATCACTTGAGGTAGAAAATGTTAACTCTAAATAACTTGAAAAGCCCTAAAGGTGCACACAAGAATATTAAAAGAATTGGCCGTGGCCAAGGTTCTGGCTGGGGTACTCAGGCTGGTAAAGGTCATAAGGGTCAAAAGGCAAGATCTGGCGGTGGTGTTAAGCTTGGTTTTGAAGGTGGGCAGATGCCAATCTACAGAAGGCTTCCAAAAAGAGGCTTTTCTAATGCTCCATTTAAAACCGAATATGCTGTACTAAATCTTGGAAGAATTTCAGAAAAATTCTCTGAAGGTGAAGTAACTAGAGAGTCACTTATTGAAAAAGGTCTTTTGAGTGGCCGTTTTAAGTCTTTGCCAATTAAAGTTCTAGGTAAAGGTGAAATCAATAAAGCATTAACTTTTAAAGGGATTGCAAAATTCTCTAAAAATGCTGAAGAAATGATTACTAAAGCTGGCGGCAAGATCGAAGCTCAAGAGAACAAGGAAAGCAAATAATGGCTGGAGCTCAGGGAAAACTTGAAGAGCTAAGAAAAAGAGTACTTTTTACTCTTTTTATATTAGGTGTATTTAGGGTTGCAACTCAAGTTCCCACTCCAGGTGTGGACAGTGCAGCCTTAACTTCTTTTTTCGAGGGAATGCAGGGCTCAGTATTTGGTGTTTTCAACAACTTTACAGGCGGTGCATTGGAGCGTTTTTCCGTTCTTGCCCTGGGGATAATGCCTTATATTACTTCCTCAATTATCTTCAGTCTTTTGACTGTTTCTTTCCCTGCTTTAGGCGAGATTCAAAAAGAACCAGATGGACATAAGAAAATTCAACAGTGGACACGATATGCCACTGTTCTTCTATGTGTTATTCAGGGCTATGGTTTGGCTGTTGGACTAGAGGCTCTAAAAAGCCCTAGCGGTATGCCTATTGTTCTAGATCCTGGAATGGCTTTTAGAGGCCTTACAGTTATTTCACTCACTGCTGGCACAATGTTTGTTATGTGGCTTGGGGAGCAAATTACTGAAAGAGGTATTGGGAATGGGATTTCACTAATAATTTTTGCAGGTATTGCCGCAGGAATTCCAAGTGGCATAAGAGATACGTTAAATCTATTTCAAAATGGCGAACTTTCAGGTCTAAACCTTGGTCTAGTGGCTACAATTATGTTTGTGTCCTTCTGGATTATAATCTTTACTGAAAAAGCTTTCAGAAAAATACCTGTTCAGTACGCTAAGAGAGTAGTGAACAACCGTGTTTTTGGTGGGCAGAGCTCACACTTGCCTGTTAAAATTAACATCTCTGGCGTTATGCCACCTATTTTTGCATCGGCACTACTAGGCTTTCCTACTACTGTATCTCAGTTTATTCCTGAAGGAAGTGGTCTGAAGATGTACTTTGATACTATTCAGCAGTCTCTTTATCCTGGAAAGACTCTATATAACGTAGTTTTTGTAGGCCTAATAATATTCTTCTGCTATTTTTATGCACAAATCCAATTTAAGACAAAAGACATCTCTGAGTCTCTAAAGAAAAATGGTGGTTTTATTCCAGGAATTAGACCTGGTGAGAAAACTGCTGAATTTTTGGACAATGTAGTGAACAGACTAACATTGGTCGGGGGTGTTTATATTTCAATAATTTGTATTATGCCTGCGATTTTGTTTAACGTAGCAAAGGTACCTTTTTATTTCGGTGGAACTTCGCTTTTGATTTTAGTTGGTGTTGCTATAGACACTATGGCCCAAGCGGAAAGTTTCATGATTTCTCAGCGATATGACACTGCGTATAAGTCACGCGGCAAGTATAGTGGAGCGAGAAGGTTCTAATGAAGGAAAACTTAATATTCTTAGGCGCACCTGGTTCTGGCAAAGGAACTCAATCTGCAAAGCTTGTTGAGGCAAACGGCTATGAACATGTTTCAACTGGAAATCTTTTACGTGCAGAGATTCAGAAGGAGACTGAGCTAGGAAAAAAAGTTAAAGAAGTTATGGCAAATGGCCAGCTTGTGTCTGATGAACTTGTAGTAGAGTTACTTAAGGCAAACTTGGAGTTAAAAAGTACATCTTATATCTTTGATGGATACCCAAGAAATATTAAACAAGCAAAAACTCTGGAAGGTATTTTAAACGATTATCCTTACACGGCAGTATACTTTAAAATTGATACTGAAAAGATGGTCGAAAGGCTTACCAATCGTAGAATGACTAAGGATGGAAAGCATATTTACAATCTTAAAACAAATCCTCCGAAGCAAGAGGGGATATGCGATGTAACTGGAGAAAAATTAATCCAGAGAAAAGACGATACTGAAGAGGTTGTAAGAAGTAGAATGGAAGTTTTCAATTCGACTATGGGCGAAGTTGTTGATTACTATTCTAGCAAGAATAAACTAGTTGAGGTGGATGCAGATCAACCAATGCAGCAAGTTTATGACGCAATAATTAAGAAAATAAAACAATAACCAAATTTGTTTATTGCCATTGTTATACATATTGTATATACAAGGGTGTTCAAATCATAGGTGAATTAATGGCAGAAGTTAAAGGTGACATTCTAGAGGTCGAAGGTGAGGTTCTTGAGCTATTACCTAATACGAAGTTTAGAGTGAAGCTGCCAAATGGACATGTAATTTTGGCACATATTAGCGGTAAAATGAGAATGAACTTTATAAAAATTCTTCCAGGAGACAAGGTGCTTGTTGAAATTAGCAAGTATGACTTGAGCAAGGGAAGGATTATATATAGAAGCAAAGGGTAAATAAAATGAAAGTAAGGGCAAGTGTAAAGAAAATCTGTAAAGACTGCAAAGTTATAAAAAGAAAGGGTGTTTTGAGAATCATTTGCAAGGCAAACCCAAGACACAAGCAAAGACAAGGTTAGTAGGAGAGCGTAATGGCTAGAATATTAGGTGTAGATTTACCAAGAAATAAAAAGATGAAAATCGCTATAAGGTCACTTTATGGCGTTGGGCCAAAAATCGGTCTAGAAGTTCTGGAAAAGGCTGGTGTTGACGGTGACCTAAGCTCAACTGAGTTGAGTGAAGAGCAAGTAAACAACATTAGACAGGCTCTTGATGATTATACTGTTGAGGGTGATCTTAGAAGGGAAGTTGGTTTAAATATTAAAAGATTGAAAGACCTTGGGTGCTATAGAGGTATAAGACATAGAAAAAGTCTTCCATGCCGCGGACAAAGAACCCACACTAATGCCAGAACTAGAAAAGGCAAGTCAGTGGCAATTGCAGGTAAGAAATCAATTAAGCAAATGAAATAACAGGATAATTTTATGGCTAAGCAATCTGGTAAGACTGGTAAAAAGAAAACTAAAAAGAACGTTCCACATGCTGTATGCAGCATTCAAGCTTCTTTTAACAATACAATTGTAACTTTCACTGATCCTGCGGGCAATGCACTGGCTTGGGCATCTGCAGGTGGTTTAGGTTTTAGAGGTTCAAAGAAATCAACTCCTTTTGCTGCTCAAGTTGCTTCTCAGGAAGCTGCTAAAAAAGCAATGGAGCATGGTGTTTCCTCTGTTGACGTTAAGGTGAAGGGACCTGGGGCTGGAAGAGAAAATGCTATCAGAGCTCTATTGTCTGTTGGCCTGAAGATTACTTCTGTTGCCGATAAGTCTCCTATGCCACATAATGGCTGTAGAGCACCTAAAAGAAGAAGAGTATAATTTATAATTAAGGGAGTTGATTCAATGTCAATTAATAACACATTCTCCGCCAAAAATTGGATCGATATGATCCGTCCGACAGCACTTGAGGTTGATAAGGATGCTTTAACGCCTAATTACGGCAAGTTCGTCGCGAAGCCATTGGAAAGAGGTTACGGTTTAACACTGGGGAATTCTCTAAGAAGAGTATTGCTTTCTTCTTTGCAGGGTGCTGGAATTGTTGCTGTGAAAATTGATGGTGTAGAGCACGAGTTTGGCACTATCAATAATGTAAAGGAAGAAGTTTCTGAAATTATCCTTAATCTTAAAGAAGTTAAATTTAAGATCATAGATAAAGAGGAAGTTAACTTAGTCTTGGAAAAGAACTCTGAGGGTGCAGTTAAGGCTTCTGATATTGCAGAAAACGCAAATGTTGAAGTTCTTAACCCTGAGCATACAATTTGTAACATTTCATCTGGTGGATCCATCAGAATGGAAATTAAAGTTGCTCGTGGTAAAGGCTATGTTTCAGCTTTGGATAATAAGGAAAAGTTTGACCTTCCTATCGGTTGGATGTTCCTAGATACATTGTTTTCTCCTGTAAATAGAGTTAACTACACTGTTACCAATGCTAGAGTTGGTAAAAGAACAGATTACGATAAGCTTACACTTGAGGTTTGGACAAACGCAGGTATTGACCCTCATGATGCAGTTGCTTTTTCCGCAAAAATTCTTAGAGACCAACTTGCAGTATTCCTAAACTTTGAAGATGAGGAAACTCCTGTTGAGATTAAAACAGCTCAACAAACAACAACTTCATCTCCTACTAACGAGGCTCTTTTGAAGCCTGTTTCTGAGTTGGAACTTTCTGTAAGATCTGCAAACTGCTTGCAAAACGCGAATATTAAGTATATCTACGAATTAGTTTCGAAGACTGAAGGCGAGATGTTAAGAACTAAAAACTTTGGCCGTAAGTCTTTGAATGAGATTAAAGAAATCTTGACTCAAATGGGTCTTGGTCTAGGTATGAAAGTTGATAGCATAATGAAGCAAGTTCAAAATGCTAAAGACAATCAGTAAATCAGGGGAATGTAATGAGACACTCTAAACACAAATACAAATTAGGCGTAACGCCATCTCACAGAAAATCTCTAATGAGAAACCTTGCTGTTTCTATGATTGATCATGGAAAAATCAAGACAACACAAACAAAAGCTAAAGCTCTTAAAGGCTTTGTTGAGAAACTGGTAACTCTTGCAAAAGAAGACACTGTTCATAATAGAAGACAGGCCTTTTCTAAATTAAACAACAAAGAAGCTGTAACTAAGCTTTTCACTGAAGTTGGGCCGAAGTTCAAAGAAAGAAATGGTGGTTATACTAGAATTATCAAACTTGCTGACGGTAGAGTTGGTGATGCTTCTAAAATGGGATACATCTCATTTGTAGATTAATAAGAAATTAAAAAGAATCTAAATAAACCTTCCTGCAGCAATGTTGGAAGGTTTTTTTTATTATGCATAACAAAGTTTTAATCATTTCTTTGATTGTTGCCACTGTTTTTGGTTACGCTGTTTTTCAGGCCTTAAAGCTGGATAGCAAGCTTGAGTCCTCTAAAGACTACTTTCAAACCAATACTATTTTAAAAACCCTTCCCGATGTTAGTTTTCCAAGCTTTTCAGATGGTAAAACGATAGAATTAAAAAAGATTCAACAAACCGACAAGTTGATCATTGTTCATTTTTGGGCAACTTGGTGTGGACCATGTGAGGAAGAGTTCCCAGCACTTTTGGAGCTTACAAAAACGGTAAGTGATAAAAGTGATGTGGTTTTCCTCTTCATCGCTGTCAATGACAAGAGAAAGGACATTATAAAGTTCTTAAAAAAGTATGATGCCTTAAAAAGCGAAGACTTTAACCTTTTATTAGATGATGAATTAAAGCATCAAAAATTCTTTGGAACCTATAAACTGCCTGAAACCTACCTCTTCAATAGAGATGGCAGTCTCCTAAGAAGGTTTTCAGGTGCCCAAAACTGGATGGATCCGGAGTTCCTCGAATATTTTAAATCTTTATCAAGACCATAGGTTGCTGAAATTAATAAGGTTTTAGGAGCTTTTGTGTTTAAATTTTTGGCATAAATGCAAAATGTGTCAAGTTTCTCTCCAATACTGTCGATAAAAGTATGAAACTTTTTTTACAGTTTAAGGGGGGATCCTATGATTGACTGGAAAAACATAAAAGACCTACATGTTAATAAGAAGCTTGAAAGCCTCATTGGTAATTGGTTTGGTGTTGATATTTTCTATACTGATAAGCATGGCAACATCCACTCAGATATAGTCAAACCTGAACATGATTTTGACAGTCACTTCTTTAAAGTTCAACAGAGTATGCCATATGGAAAAGAGCTTTTATCCCAAGACATTGAGAAAGGACTAGAGCTTCTCAATGAGACTCAGGAGCAGTGCTTCTACTTTAATTCTTTTTTCCCCCACGTTAGAATGTTAGCCTCAAAGATAGAAGTAGATGGTGAGTTCTTGGGTGCAGTTTTTGCTTATCCCTATGTTACTGACCAAGTGACAAAGGCGGAACTCAAGCAAATTGAGGATAAAATGATTGAGTGTGGTGCCGATAAAGACGACGCACATTCTGCTTGTGATCATATTAAAAAACTTCAAATTCATGAATTCGAATATCTCAAAGAACTTATAAGTCTTGTGGCAGGAGAAGTTTCCACTGTCTATGCAGAAGTGAGCAAGCGCGAAGAGCGTATCGCTGATCTGAATGCTGAGTTAGGCAATAAGTACAGATTTCACAATATCATTGGAAAGTCGAAGCCAATGCAGGCCGTTTATCATCTTCTTTCTAAAGTTTCCAAGTCTGAGGCAACCATCCTTATTCAAGGGCAAAACGGTACAGGTAAAGAAATGGTTGCTAAGGCCATTCATTACAACTCTCAGAGAAAGGACGCTGTGTTTATGGCAGTCAATTGCTCTGCTTTCAATGATAACCTTCTCGACTCTGAGCTCTTTGGCCACGTAAAAGGAGCCTTTACAGGAGCAGTTAAAGATAAAAAAGGAGTCTTTGAGGTGGCCAATGGCGGAACTCTATTCCTGGATGAGGTCGGTGACATGTCCTTGTCAATGCAGGTAAAGCTTTTGAGAGTGCTTCAGGAATCAACATTCCTGCCTGTAGGAGCAACATCTCCTAAAAGAGTAAATGTTCGCGTAGTAGCCGCGACAAACAAACCACTAAAAGAGATGATTGCTAAAGGCGAGTTTCGAGAAGATTTATATTATAGAATAAATGTCATAAATGTCGCACTGCCTGCACTTAAGGATCGCCGCGAAGACATACCTGTCTTGATGGATCACTTCCTAGAAAAGAAGTGTGCCGAGATGGGTCATTCATTAAAGCAGTGGAGTAAAAAAACTCTAGAAAAGTTTCTTGATTACAATTGGCCAGGAAACGTTAGGGAGTTGCAGAACGAGGTTGAACGACTTGTGGTTCTGGCCGGAGAGGATAAAACTATAACTCCTGACATGATCAGTGAAAGAATTAAAGATGCCGTAGATGGTCCAACACCTGTTGGAAACCTAAGAGGTATTAACACAAAGGGCTCTCTGAAAAAAGCACTTGAAGAGCTTGAGTCGTACATGATTAAGGAAGGTCTTAAGCGATGTAACTTTAACAAGTCAAAACTCGCAAAAGAACTTGGCATCAGTAGGGCCGGCCTAATAATGAAGGTTGATAAGTACGACCTCGATAAACGCAAAAAAGCAGCCAACGAATAATAAAAAGCCTGACTTGAGTCAGGCTTTTTTTTTGCGCCTCGTCTTTCTCTAAAACCGTATACCCACATCCTAGACCTGACATTTTTATTTAAACGTTATATAAAGACTTAAATTTTTCAAGGAGATGTGATGCTGTCTAATCAGGAGAAGAGAGACCATTTAGCAAAATTAAATGAAGATGCGAGACTTGGTGGTGGTGAGGCCAGAATTCAAAGGCAACATGATCAAGGAAAGTATACTGCGCTAGAGAGAATCCTAAAATTGGTGGATCCAGAGACATTTATTGAGTTCGATAAGTTTGTCACACATAGATGCAACTCATTTGGGATGGAAAAAAATAAATATTTAGGAGATGGTGTTATTACTGGTGTGGCCAGAATAAATGGCCAGAAAGTAGCTCTTTTTTCCCAAGACTTCACCTGCTGGGGGGGTGCCCTAGGAAAAGCATATGCTCAAAAGATATGCAAAATAATGGACTTCGCACTTGATAATAAAATTCCGATTATTGGAATCAATGACTCCGGTGGCGCTAGAATCCAAGAGGGTGTCGAGTCATTGGCCGGATATGCCGACATTTTTCACAGGAATGTTAAAGCTTCAGGAGTAATACCACAGATTTCACTTATAATGGGGCCGTGTGCGGGAGGAGCAGTGTACTCCCCGGCGATGACAGACTTTATATTCATGGTTGATAAAACTTCCTATATGTTTGTCACTGGTCCAGACGTAGTTAAAACTGTTACTCATGAAGAGGTGACAAAAGATGAGCTGGGTGGCGCGCACACGCACAATGAAAAGTCTGGTGTGGCGCACTTTTTATGCCAAGATGAGGACGATTGTCTTGAACGCGTTAGAGAGCTGCTATTCTTTTTACCAAGTTCAAACTTTAAGCCGCAGGAGCAAAGCTTTACGACAGATTCAGTTGGAAGAAAGAATGCAAAGCTTAAAGATTTTGTGCCTGTGAATTCCAAAAAACCTTACGATATGAAAGAGTTAATAATGGAAGTTGTTGATGAAGAACACTTTCTAGAAGTTCAAGAAGGCTTTGCTAAAAACATAATCTGTGGTTTTGCTCGAGTAGGGGGAAATAAGATAGGCATAATTGCGAACCAACCAGCAGTATTGGCCGGTTGTCTTGACATTGAATCCTCCAATAAAGCCGCTAGATTTGTTAGGTTCTGTGACGCTTTTGAAATTCCTCTTTTGACCCTTGTTGATGTCCCTGGCTTCTTACCTGGAACAACGCAGGAGTACGGAGGAATTATTAGACATGGTGCCAAGCTTTTGTACGCTTTTAGTGAGGCTTCTGTTCCAATGATTACATTGATTACTAGAAAGGCCTACGGTGGTGCTTACGATGTTATGGCATCTAAGCATATTGGTGCTGACATAAATCTTGCTTATCCAACTTCGGAAATTGCGGTTATGGGAGCTGAGGGAGCTGTGAATATTATCTTCAGAAATGAACTTAAAGGCCTTGAGGGTGAGGAGTTTGATAAGAAAAAAGCGCAACTAGTAGAGGGTTATGAGAATGAATTCGCCAATCCTTATAAAGCTGCATCTTTAGGCTACCTGGATGAAGTCATTTATCCAGAAGACACCAGAGAAAAGATTTTCAAGTATTTAGAGTTCTTGAAGGATAAAAAGATTCAAAGACCAAACCGTAAGCATGGCAATATCCCACTTTAGGAGAGTTTTATGAAAAAGATACTTATTTGCAATAGAGGTGAAATTGCCATTAGAGTTGCCAAGGCCATTCGCGAATTAGGTCATATAGCTGTAGGTTTCTACACAGACAGTGAACCAGAGGCTTCACATCTGGAATACTGCCACGAATGGGTTCATCTTAAAGGGTCCAGTAACACTGAAACTTATTTAAATATTGAACAAATTGTAGAGTTGATTAAGCTTCATAAGATTGATGCGGTTCACCCTGGCTACGGTTTCTTGTCCGAAAACACCGAATTTTGTAAAAGACTTGAAGAGCTAGGAACAATCTTTATTGGTCCCCATTCTGATGCAATTCATAAAATGGGTGATAAGGCCGTTTCAAAGCAGATGGCCAAAGAGGCCGGCGTTCCTGTTGTGCCTGGGTCTACAGGTGAAATTGACTCTGCTGAGGAAGCTGCATCAATCGCCAAAGATATTGGATATCCTGTACTATTAAAGGCCGTCGCTGGTGGTGGTGGTAAGGGAATGAGAGTGGTGAATGATGAAAGTGAACTATCTAAAAGCTTTGATGCTGTTCGAAGAGAGGCCCTTTCATCTTTTGGAAATCCTGGCGTTCTTGTAGAAAAATTCATAGTTAATCCTCATCATATCGAAGTTCAAATCATAGCTGACAACAATGGAAATATTTTTCACTGCTATGAAAGAGAGTGTTCTATACAACGTAGACACCAAAAGATTGTGGAAGAGGCACCTTCACCATTTATAGGATCGGATGAAGAGTTAAGGTTGGACGTCTGCAACACCGCTATCAAACTTGCAAAGGCCGTAAATTACAACTCTGCTGGAACTGTTGAATTTATCATGGGAGAGGACAAATCGTTCTACTTCCTAGAGATGAACACAAGAATTCAGGTGGAGCATCCAATTACAGAAGAGATAACTGGAATAGATCTTTTGGTTAATATGATCAAGTCTGCTTTAGGTGAACCTTTAGATTTTTCTTCTCAAGAAGAAATCTCAATAAAAGGGCACGCGATTGAATGTCGTGTATGTGCTGAGGACCCTATTACGATGCTCCCAGCTCCAGGACAGGTGAATGGTTTTGAATATACTTTTCCGCAAGGCATTAGGTTTGACCACTGTATCTACAATGGACTTGAAGTAAAATCGGACTTTGATCCGATGATAGGAAAGCTTATTGGATATGGACATAACAGAAATGTTGTTATACGAAAGTTAGACAATGCACTAGATGGTTTATTAATTGAGGGATTAAAAACCAACGTTCCTTTGCACAAAGTGATCCTAAAAGAGGAAAACTTTAAAAAAGGCTTGTATACGACAAACTACATTGGCGAAGTTGCTCCTCAAGAGGGTGTGGAAGCAACAAAGGATGTGGAAAGCTTGTATAAAAAGGCCATCGCAATCGAAATGAACGCATTACAAGAGGGAAGAGGGAAATGAGATATTACATAATTAACTCCGAGGGAAAAGAAGTATTCTTTGATGTTAGTTCAATTAACTCAACAAAATCTGAAGCTATTGGTTTTCAGGTTAAGACTGAGAAGAGTGGAACAAAAGAGTATTACGTTCGCTCACTCGCAGGAAAGAACTACATCTCAGAAGATATGATCTCTTGGGAAAAAGCTCCAAGAATTTCAAACTCCAAAGGAATCGTTAATGTTAACGAAGCCTTGAATGTTTATCGAGGCTTCAAGCCTTCTGGCCTTGGCCAAGGAAGCGCGGGCACTCTTAAAACTGACATGCCTGGGAAAGTTGTTAAAGTTCTGACAGCTGAGGGAGCTGCGGTGAGCAAGGGTGATACTCTGCTTATCTTAGAGGCCATGAAGATGGAGAATGAAATCAAAGCTGGTGTTGATGGCATTGTTAAAACTGTTAACGTTTCAGAGGGCCAAAACCTGGAGTCTGGCCACGTGATGATCGAAATAGAAGAGTAAGTATTTGAAAAAAGGTTGACCTTTGAAGCTTTTACCTAACTTAATTATTTTAACATGGTATGTTATAATGATAGGTGATGAAAGATAGCGGAAAAGGTCACATTATCCTATCAGAAAGTTTGAAGTCCTACTTCTTCAAACAGCTTAAAGATATTAATCAAAAGTCCCTTTGTCCTGTTCCTGAGGAAACAATTTATTATTCTAGTGAAGTTTTGGAGAAATGCGCTTTTTCTACGAGTCTATTCAGTTTTGAGGACGGTAGAGTTAAGCATAAAATCTTAGGTAAAAAGCTTCTTGAGGCTTCTAACGGATCTCCTGAAGCAAGAAAGAGAACATACAAGGAAGTTGGTGATACTGCTTTAATAATGTCTGGTTATTTTTCAAGATCAATCAACGGTAAAATTTTAGGTCAGGATTACTACTATAGGCTAGGGCAGATGGCCTATGAGAAATTAAATTTAAGTCAGCCGGCCTGCTTCGACATACCAAGCTTTTATAAAATTATGTCAACATGCTTTGAAAACTTGGCCAGTATGATGGCAATTGTGATGGACTTAAATGAGAGCAACCAAGACTCGCCTTATTTATTAAAGGAAGGTGCGTCCCCAAAACAGAGTTTTATTTTGGGGATTCATCCAAATGACACTAAGAAAGCATCTTAGCTTGGTTTACCTACCTGAATAATATTCCAATCTGTAGTGAGGAACCTTTTTAGAAACCTGTTAAAGTCTTCTTGAGTAAAGTTTCTAATTTTTTCAAAGCTAACATGTTGATAATCAAGCCCTAATTGGTGCAATACTGGTATTGCGTAGAAGTTTGCGTAATCATCATTGGTTTGAATGTTAAGAAGGTTTTGACCATCAATCATATTTTTTATTCGGTTAAATTCTTTCTTTGAAAGGCCGCGATCACGAAGTTTGTTTAAGATCTTAATGATCGCATCAATAGCGGCTTTGCATTTCTCATTTCCGGCTCCGATATAGATACCCCAATATCCGGCTTCCAGTGCTGTATGGTGTAAAGGTTGAACTGCGTAGCATAGACCTTTGCGGTCCCGCACATCCACAAATAACTCAGATGATTGTCCAGACAGATAGGAAGTTAACATTTTAAGATACAAATCCTCCGTTGTGCCAACTTTAAACGAGGGCCTTCCTACGAAAATATGGGTTTGTTCTCTGTCGAATTCAACTTTAATATTTTGGCCTGTTAGAGGCTTAAGCTGGTTTTTCTTCTTTGCTTTTGGCTGTCTTGCAGGCAGTTTTTGAACTATAGGTTGAAGCTTTTCAATCACATTTTCGAGCTCATCGCTGCCACAGTAAACTAAGACAACTTCACTTTTTTTAAGTCTTTCGTTGTGAACATCCATTACAGAGCTTCTCTTTATTTTCTTCAGAGATTTTTCATTTCCTATTAAGTCCATTGAGTAGGGGTGTTGGTTGAATACCGTTTGATTTAATTTATTGAAACAGATCTTCACCGGGTCTTCTTTTTGGATTAATAGTTGACGCTTTAAAAGCTCTTTTTCAATTTTTAAATATTGATTTGGAAAACTAGGTTGAAGCAATGAGCCAGCAAAGTGATCAACAAGAGTTTCAAAGTGTTCACTTAGGCCGTGGAGGTTTAGTCCATAAGCGTTTTTACCGGAAAAGCCATGCATATAAGCAGATTTTTTTTCAAGCTCATTTTTAAGCCCCTCAAACTTAACTTTGCCGTAACCATAGGTAAGAAGTTTTGATGTGAAATGGTAGATACCATTATCCATAGGGGTTTCATGCGCTAGGCCACCCTTCAAGTAAGCGTGAAGCACAAATGTAGGTGAAACTTTATTTTTGCGGTAAACAAGCTTCACACCCTTTTTAAGTTCTAAAACCTTAACTTCGGGGTCGAACTTCGATTCGATCTGCTTAAATTTGGAAGTCTTTTGTTTTACGGTTTTTGTAATTGATGAGAGCTTAGACTGGAAAAGCTCAAGCTGCTTTTTTATTTTCTCAGAATCCGCGTTCTTAGGGATTTGAGCGTTAATATGAGCGGCCTTGCTAAAAATATCGATTAGTGCTTTAGATACTGATACCCGACTGGTGTTTTTTATTTTTTGAATAAACTCTTCTTCGCAGTGGATGTCACCAGATTGAGCAAATCCATGGCCAAGTGTAAATGCGAAGGACTCAATGGATTCTCTTTCATAAATTTTGGATGCCACATACTGATTCTTAATCCTTAAAACCTCATCCTCTTGAAAGCCTTTGATAAGAGACTCTTTCAATGATTTCAAAAATTCATTCAATGCCCCTTGAAGGTTTTCTTCAGGAAGCGCAAGTCTGATAAAATGAGATCCTCCGTCATTAAAAAACATGGTCGAACCCGAAATATTTGAAGCAAGCTGAGTTTGAGAAACGAGCCTTCTATAAATGGGAGATATTTCCCCATATGATAGGCAGTTAAGGGCCAAGTCTTCAATAGGACCTTCATCTGAAGTATAGGTTGGCGCTTGAATATTAAGTGTCAAAGTTATTTGATTTACGTCTTTTTTGTGAACATTGACCTTTGCCTCCGGCTTCAGGCTGAAAGTTGGAAACTTTGTTTCTTTACCCGATGGAAGCTTATATTTTTCAATCAAACTTGAAAGCTTTTCTTCTTGTTGTATATCTCCAGATATAATGAGAAGAGCGTTGGAGCTGTTGTAGTTTTCATTTCGAAAATTTATCAGCTGCTCTCTTGAAAAATTCTTAATTGTTTTTTCTGTTCCCAAGATAGGGTACTTGTAATTTTTGGTGAAACAGTTTTTTTGAAGGTGAAAAAAATTGTACTGACTTGGGTTGTCAAGTGACCTTCTATACTCTTCAAAAACAACCTCTCTCTCTGGAATGAGCTCTTTTTCCTCAAATAATGGGTTAGTAACCATATCCATAAGGATGTCGACGGTTTTATTTAATTTTCTATTGGGTGTGTTGATGTAATAACAGGTGTAATCAAATGATGTGAAAGCGTTAATTTCTCCACCATATGACTCAACATCTCGGGCTATTTGTGCTCCAGGTCTTTTTTCAGTGCCTTTAAAAAACATGTGCTCTAAAAAGTGAGCTATGCCTAAGTCTTTAGTCTTTTCTAAAGCGCTTCCTGCTCTAAACCACATTTGAACACTTGCGCATGTGCTTCCTGGCGAATGGATAAAGAGAGTGTTCAAATTGTTTGAGAGTGTTTTTTGTTCTATTTTCATATTGGTTCCAATTCTAATCTTTTATAATTCGTGTATTATAGTATCATATTATTTTATTTTAAACTGCAGAGATAAGATGAAAGTTGGACTAGTTTATTCATTTGAAGATTCTAATTGGTTTAGTGTCACTAAGATTGTAGGCAACCTTCTTAAGGCCTACAAATCGGAAGAAATAAAAGCTGAACTCGTACATATTGATTTCTCAATTGATAAGACCAAGCAGGACAATGTTGAAGCAGCTAACAACGCTTTTGAAAAGGGACTGGATAGGCTTGTTTTTATAGACCACAATCCACACCCTTTTCTGTTTTTATCATCGATCAGGCCTGATGATCTAGACCTCCTTGATGAGATAACTTTTCATGTATACGGAGACTTCACTCTCTACTTAAGATCGTGGAAGGCCTGCGAGCACTTCTTAGTCGGTAGAAAAATTAAATTTGTATGTGCGTCTGATAAGCAGGCGAAGCTGATTAAGAAATTTTTATCCAATGATTGCGTTTCGGTAAGCCCTTTTCCGGTGGATAGTAATGAATTTAAATTCTCTGATCAAAACAAATCGATTGTGAGAGAAAAACACGGCCTTAAAGAAGACGATTTCATTTTTCTCTACACTGGTCGACTTTCAGAGCAAAAGAAAAGCAAGGAGATGATTGAAAACTTCCTTGAATGCCTCGTCGAGAAAAAACTTCCAATGAACTGTAAGCTTTTAATCGCAGGTAAGTTTGACAACCTGGGCACACCCTATTTGGAAGAGGATCAACTCTTAGGGGAGTATTTTAGAAAAACTCAGAAAGTTTTAAATCGATTTCCGGAGGAAATTAGTAGAAACGTAATCTTGATAGGCAACATACCTAACGCATCGCTCGTCGATTATTATAATTGCGCAGATCGTTTTGTAAGCTTTAGCTGTTATCATGATGAAGATTACGGAATGTCAGTAGCCGAAGCGTTGATGTCCGGCCTGCCTTGCTTGCTTACCGATTGGGCTGGATATAGCTCCTTTAAAATTCCAGAGCTAGACGGCGCCACTGTTCACATTCCGGTTAAGTTGGGTGAGAAGAGGGCTGAGTACAATAAGCATTCCGCTATGCAGGAGCTTGAATCTTGCTTTCTAAAACCTCTAAGCAGCTCTAGCAGACAAAAACTTGCCGAGCTAGCCAATGAAAAATTCTCTATAGGTGCATGTTCCAAGAAGTTACAAATAATTCAAGAATCTAGTGAAGAAGGATTTAAAGGATTTTCGAGGCTTTTACACCACCTAGGTGCCGTGAACGAATTTAAACCTCATCTTTTTATGAACGAGTGTAGTAAAACATTCAACGAATTTTATTATAAGGTATATGATGTCTACGCTGAATAAAGTCCAGAAACTGATCCAAGGTTCCCATGACGAAGTTCTAATGTGTAAAAAGTGGAACGTCTTTTATAGTAGTCAATTATACCGGGACGCTAATGATAAACTTTGGCCAACAACTCATCGTTATTACTTTGAGGGAAATCCAAGTTTTCTCTGCGAATACAAAAACTTTGCAGATATGGAAAGATTTCCGATCATTATGTTGAGAGATAGTCTTGTTACCCTGGCTGCGTTTTTTCTAACTAATACAATCCCACCAAAAAAGTTTAAAACAATTTTCTTAATACCTAAGCGCTGGAGTCATATTGTTCCAAGGTCTTGGAGGGATAATGTGGCGTCTTTTGAAATTATCAGACCTCAAGCGGAAAATCCGGAGACAGTTTTGGCATTTGGCCACTTCAATGACTACAGCTTTTGGAAGGATTCCCCCAAAAAAACCTTTGAAAGAGTTAAGTCGATCCTGCCTGAGAACTCGAAAAAAATCTTCTATGTTCCAATGAGGGATAGGAGCGTGTTCTCTCATATCGATGAGTCTCCCTCCTATGCTGAATGTATGAGGATTATATTCCAAAACTTTGGCTCTGACATTGAACTTGTAACGGACAATAATAAAATTCTCAATGTTAAGCTAAGTTCTAAGGATGCATATTGTGACTTAACCCCTGACAACTTACTCTGCTCAGATAGCTATCTTCACCACTGGTTTGGCACTAAGAATATTGGAGAGTTGGGCGGCAAGAAAGTTGAACAGACAAACAATGACCTTGTATACCCTCTGAGCTTGTACCACAGTATCTGCATATCCAAACTTCAGTTTGATGAACAGGCCTTTGCTTCCTTGTTCTACAAAACTAAAGTTCAGAAAATTCCTACTGATGAAGCAAATCCAGGGTTTCACATGTTTTTAAAAGATTTGGTAAAAGCGGGCGATCTAAAAATTTAAAAGATAAATCTCATAAGGAACTTTTTCCAGGATGGAAGAGTAGGCGCTGTAACGACACCAAGTATTTGCTCTTCATTTACTGGGGAGTCCAATTCTTTACTGTTCAGCCCTTTAGTATGGTAAACTAAACTGTCCGATCGAACCTCTTTTTTATAGAGAAAGTGGCAAATTAATTTGTCATCCTGCCAAAAGACGATCGTGTCGAATTCTTTAAGGTCTTCGGAATTGAAAGGCCTAATAGTAACTCTATCACCTGCCTTTATAAATGGGTCCATTGAACCTGTTAGTATCTTTACCTGCCTAGGTTTTTTAAAGTTTGACTTGATCTTGTTGAACTCTTCTTTTGTGATTTTCAAAAGTGTGGCCCGTTTGTTTGCTTAAGATAAAATTCAAGTCCCTCTGAAGGGGAGCCGTCAAAGACAATTTTTTTCTCATCCAAAACGATAACACGATTGCAAAGCTTTTCAATAAGCTCATTGTGGTGGGATATGAAAATAACAGCGCCTGAGTCATGAATCATTTCTTCGACTCGCTTTGAAATCTTTTGATTGAAAAAAGTGTCTGCGCCGCTAAAAACTTCATCCATTATTAATAGATCGCAAGGTCTTGCCGAAATAATACTTAGAAAGAGTCTGGCCTTCATTCCTTTGCTGTAGTGCTTGAAGGGCGTGTAGATAAACTCATTGAGCTCAGAGAACTCCACCGCATCGGTGATTATAGCATCGCGATCACGGCGTGAGTGGTTGTGAAATATTAGGTTTGTAAGAATTCGCGCATTCTCTATCCCAGATAGTTCTGGCTGCACCACAACTGAAGTCTCAAAAATCGCTCTCACAATTCCGTTTATAAAAATATTGGGGGATTTTCCATGCATACCGGCAATCGTTCTGCATAAGGATGTTTTCCCTGTGCCATTCACTCCTAGCAGACCTAACCTCTCTCCCTTTTTTAGTTCGAAGTTTAATCCCTTGAGCAGTTCAAGTTGATTTTTTTCCTTGAAGAGAAGCTTTACAGGATTGGTTAGAGCTTTAACAAAGATGTCACGAATTGAATCCATCCCTGCATATGCAAGACGGTAAGTAATATCCAAGTCCTGGACCTTTAAAATCGTGTCTTGGTTAGATGTAGAGGTATAGCTCATTTCTTTTTCTCTTCCATGTTAGGTAACTTGCAGCGCTGACCACTGCCACAAATAAAGATGCCGAAACAATCGACTCATTGAGCATCGTCTGATTAAAGTTCCAAAGACTATTTTGGAACGGCTTGATCACAGCGTAAAAAGGATTAATTCTCATTATCCATTGATATTGTGCGGGCACTAGGCTTTCTGGGTAAAAGATTGGGGTCAAAAAATATAGGATGCTAAATCCAAACTGAATTACATATTGAACATCTCTGTAAAACACTTGAAGTGTGCTTACCAAAATGTTTAGTGAGAGAGTCATAAGCAGCATTAAGGTTAAGTTAAGGGGCAAATAAGCGATTCCCTTAAGTGGAATACCCTCATTAAAAAACACAAAAAAGAATAGAAAAAAGAAAGGAATGATGAAGTTTATAAAGTTGTCCAAAAGCTTTGAAAACAGAAGTGAGAGAGGGTTTATTTGAAAAGACATTAAAACGTCTCTCATTGTTAAGAAAGTGTTTGCTGTGGCCTGAATTGTTGAGGTCATAAATACCCACGGCAGAAGCCCGGCCAGTAGAAAAACAAAATACCTATCAACATCAAGCCTAAGAATATGCTTAAAGACTATGGAGTGTACTGCAAACATAATCAATGGATTGAACATTACCCATAGAAAACCCGCAAAGGTGTTTCTATATCGACCCTTCATATCCGCCAGAGTTAATGTGTACACCTTTAAAAAATTGCTTTTTAGGCTCATTACATTATGATAATTCAGGGTGGTGATTTTTCCAATAATATTCGCACCCCAACAATAAAGCCCTTTTTTTATGCAGAGTTCTTCACTTTATATTCATTATCCCTTTTGTAAGAAGCTTTGCAATTATTGCGATTTTTATAAGAAAACCATATCACCCAAGCAGAGTTATAAAGATTTGGAAAAGGGGATAAATACCCATTTTAATTCCTTGATCTCACTTATTGATGAAAACGGCGCAGAACCCCTAAACACCTTTGACACCATATATGTTGGTGGTGGAACTCCATCCTTGTGGGATGAAGACGGAGCAAAGTTCCTTAGTGATTTTTTCAACGATAAAAGTTTGAAATTTAATTCAAACTTAGAGTTTACTATGGAGGTGGATCCAGGTGCCTGGACTGAAAATGGCCTTAAAGCATGGAGCGAAGCTGGTGTGAATCGGTATTCTATTGGCCTGCAAAGCTTAAATAGTGACTTTGTAAAAATAATGGACCGTTCTCATGATGTTGGGGACTCAATTAAGACTTTAAAATATTTTCATGATTCTAAGTGCAACTTTTCCGTTGATTTAATGCTTGGACTTCCTTACTCAATTGAAAAGAAACGAAGAATAGAGGATGAGATTGATATGGCCATGAAGTATGGTCCTTCTCACTTTAGCGTATATATCCTAAAAACAAGGAACAACTACCCACATAATTCAAATCTTCCAGATGATGATTATGTAAGTGATGAGTACCTAAGGGTTAGTAGAATCTTGCGATCCTACGGCTTTGATCACTATGAAGTCAGCAACTTTGGATTGCCTGGCCTTTATAGCAAACACAATCAAAAGTATTGGAAGGCAGAGACTGTCCACGCTTTAGGCCCAAATGCCACAGGTTTTTTAAGGCTGCCTGATGAGAAGGCCATTCGCTATCAGCATCGTCCAAGCAACACTGGAGTGACTCAAGAGAGCCTAAGATCTGAGGACTTGAAATTGGAAAAGGTCTACCTGGCCCTCAGAACCAGTACTGGTCTTGATTTGAATGATCACTTTAGGCCTGAAAAGCTTCAACATTTGATATTGAAGTGGAAAGAGCTTCAGTATGTTAAGTCCTTCACAAAAGATAATTTGATCTTGTCACCACAAGGTTATTTGATGATTGATTCTATTATGGATGATCTTTTTAAGGCAGGCGTCCTGTAAGTATTTGTAATTCTGTTGGTGTGATCCGAAAAAACATTTAATTTATTTTGGTTGTTGGCGTTGACAACAATAAAAGCGACCCCATTGTTATATATGAATATAAAAAATGGAGTGATGCAAAATGGAAAATGAAGTTAAAGAGGGTGAAGCTGAGGCTAAAGTTAGCCAAGAAAAAGAGCCTTCTGAAGAGTCCAAGGCCGAAGCGGTTTCAGAAACAGAAGACAAGGGTCATGACGAAATAAAGGATTCTGAAAACTATAAAGACAAGTATTATTACGTTGTTGCAGAAATGCAAAACATGCAGAAGCGCTTTGATAGAGAAAAGCAAAACTTGTTGAAGTACGGAAATGAAAAGGTCCTTAAAGATGTTCTCGACGTTGTGGACAATTTTGAGAGAACTTTAGGTTTTATTTCTGACACTGATGATAAGAAAGTAAAAAATATTGTAGTCGGAATTGAAATGATCCAAAAACAACTTTTGGAGGCTCTTGAAAAGCATGGACTTAAAAAAGTGGATGCAATGGGGGAGTCATTTGATCCGAACTACCATGAAGCTTTAGGGCAGGAAGAGTCAGAAGGCAAAAAGGACGAAGAGGTTATCAAGGTGCACCAAAATGGTTACATGTTAAATGATCGTCTAATTAGACCTGCAAAAGTCGTAATAGCTAAAAATAATTAATTAAATAAGGAGAATTGTTATGGGTAAAATTATTGGAATTGACTTGGGTACAACCAACTCATGTGTAGCCGTTTATGAAAATGGCAAATATAAAATTGTTCCTAATGCTGAGGGGCACAATACTACACCTTCCGTTGTGGCTTTTAATAATAAAGGTGAAACCCTTGTTGGACAGGTAGCAAAAAGACAGGCGGTTACCAATCCAAAGAAAACCCTATACGGAATCAAGCGTTTAATTGGTAGAAAGTCCAATGCGGCTGAAGCTCAAGATTTTGCGAAAGTTGCTCCATTTGAAGTTTTTGCCAATAAAAATGGTGACGCTTGGGTCAAAGTTGACGGAAAAGAGATGTCTCCTCAAGAGATCTCTGCAAGAATTCTTGAAAAAATGAAAAAGTCGGCTGAGGACTACCTTGGAGAAACTGTAAGTGAAGCGGTTATTACTGTTCCTGCTTACTTTAACGATGCTCAAAGACAGGCCACAAAAGATGCCGGCAAGATTGCAGGCCTTGAAGTTAAGAGGATTATCAACGAGCCTACCGCAGCTGCTTTAGCTTACGGTATGGACCAGAAAAAAGATATGAACATCGCGGTTTTCGACCTTGGTGGTGGTACATTTGATATCTCTATTCTAGAGATCACAGACGATGGTGTATTCGAAGTTAAGGCGACAAATGGTGATACATTCTTAGGTGGTGAAAACTTTGACGAGGAAATCATCAACTGGATGGCCGAAGAATTCCAAAAAGAGCAAAGTGTTGATCTTAGAAAAGATCAGATGGCGCTTCAGCGTTTGAAAGAAGCGGCTGAAAAAGCTAAGCATGAGCTTTCTTCAACTACTTCTACTGATATCAACCTTCCATTTATCACTGCAGATGCTGAAGGTCCAAAACACCTTAACTTAACTCTTTCTAGAGCTAAGTTTGAAGACCTTATTGGCAAGCACCTTGATAGAATTGCAGAGCCATGCCAGGTTTGTATTAAAGACTCTGGTTTGGATAAGAATGAGATTCACGAAGTTATTCTTGTTGGTGGTTCGACTAGAATTCCAGCTATCCAGACAAGAGTTAAAGAGATTTTTGGTAAAGAGCCTTCAAAAGGTGTTAACCCTGATGAAGTTGTTGCTGCTGGTGCAGCCGTTCAGGGTGGTGTTCTTCAAGGTGACGTAAAAGACGTTCTTCTTCTTGATGTTACTCCACTATCTCTTGGTATCGAGACTCTTGGTGGTGTTATGACCAAGATTATCGAAAAGAACACGACGATTCCTACTAAGAAGTCCCAGGTGTTCTCTACAGCTCAAGACAACCAGCCGGCCGTGTCAATCCACGTGCTTCAAGGTGAGAGAGAGTTTGCAAATGACAACAAAACACTTGGCAAGTTTGATTTGACTGGGATCGCTCCAGCTCCTAGAGGTGTGCCACAGGTTGAGGTAACTTTTGACATCGACGCAAACGGCATCATAAACGTAAGCGCAAATGACAAGGCTACTGGCAAGAAACAAGATATTGTTATCACTTCTGGCTCTGGTCTATCTGAAGATGAGATTGAAAAAATGGTTAAGGAAGCTGAAGCAAACAGAGATGCTGACCAAAAGAGAAGAGAGGTTGTGGATGCTAGAAACAACTTGGACTCTTTAGTCTTTGCAACTGAGAAAGCTCTTAAAGATGCTGGAGATAAAGTTCCAGAGGATAAAAAGGGTGACGTTGAAGCAGCTCTTACAGAGGCGAAGTCCAAGCTTCAATCAGATAATCTTGATGAAGTTAAGGCTGCAACTGAGCGTCTGCAAAATGCATCTCACTCAATCGCCCAATTCTTGTACCAACAGCCGGGAGCTGAAGGACAACAACCAGGTGCAGAAGCAAACGAGCAGCAAGCATCTTCTGAAGATGCTTCCAAAGACAAGAAAGATGACGATGATGTAGTGGACGCTGACTTTAAAGAAGTATAAGGTTTGACCCATATTAACAAAGACCTCCTTAACGGGAGGTCTTTTTATATTTTGGAAAGTGCAATATGAGTAAAAGAGACTATTACGAAGTTCTTGGGGTTGATAGAAGTGCCTCAAAAGAAGAGATCAAGAAGGCCTATAGAAAGTTGGCCATGAAATATCACCCTGATAGAAACCCGGGTCCAGAGGGAGAGTCTAAGTTTAAAGAAGCCTCTGAGGCTGCAGAGGTTCTTTTGAATGAAGAAAAGAAAGCAAGATATGATCAGTTTGGTCACGCCGGTGTTGATGGACAGGCCGGAGGCTTCGGAGGAGGATTCGGCGCAGGTGGCGATTTTGGCGACCTAGGCGATATTTTTGGCGATCTCTTTGGTGACATGTTCGGAGGCGGGGCCCGTGGCGGCGGTCGCAGAGGTCCCGGAAGATCTAGGGCCAGAAGAGGTGACGACATGGCAGTTGTTGTGGATGTTACCTTTGAAGAGGCGGCTTTTGGCTGTGAGAAAGAAGTTTCTATTGTTAAAAACGTAATTAAAGAAGGAACTACTGCTCAAACTTGTGACATGTGCCAAGGCCATGGAGAAGTTAGAAGACAGCAAGGATTCTTTACCATTTCGCAGACTTGTCCAAAATGTGGCGGTGCTGGTGAAATGGCTCAGAGAGTCAAGAAAAAATCTACATTGTCTGTGAAGGTTCCTGCCGGAATTGACTCTGGCCAGAGACTTAAACTTGCAGGAGAGGGCGATGTTGGTGGCCAGGGTGGACCTAATGGCGATCTATACGTGCAAATAAGAATCAAAGAACATGAATTTTTTGAAAGAGACGGCTTTGATGTTTTTTGCAAAGTTCCAATAACTTTCTCTCAAGCAGCTCTAGGTGCTGAAATAGAAGTTCCAACTCTTAACGGAAAAGTAAGCATGTCCATTCCTTCTGGCACACAGTCTCATAAAAAAATGAGATTAAAGGGCAAAGGGATTCAACGTTTAGGTGGATACGGCCATGGGGACCAAATTATTACTGTTATTGTTGAGACGCCGACTAAGCTTAGCGGAGAGCAGCAGGAGTTGTTTGAGAAGCTTGCTCAGTTGGAGGATACCAACAGCCCTATGTCTCGAGGTTTCTTTGAAAAGGTGAAAGATCTCTTTCAATAGTTTTTGTTTTGAGCGAGAACTTTCCCATGACAGCTACACCTTTGACCGTTAAAATACAGGTAAAATAACACGAAAAGCATAGGCGGCCGGTTGGCCGCCTTTTTATTATTGATTTATTAGGGAGCTTGCATGAAAAGGTTCATCATTTCTGTATTAGCATTTAGCTGCTTATTTATAAGCTGTGCCAACATTAAAATGTTAACCCCTGAAGATATTTACTCCAAAGACTTCCTTCTTAAAATGGATCAAATACAAGAGGTCTATAAGTCAGGCAATAAGATGGCCGCTACTGCTCAGCTTAAATCATTGAATGATTCCAATTTAAGTGAAGCGGAGCGGGGGAAGAAGTTAAATTTTCTAGGTATCATTGCCTTTTCCGATGGAAACTTTGCTGAGGCGTCTGAATATTTTTCTCGCGCGAAAGGATTGGTTAGGCTGGACAAGGCCTTGGCCTCCCAGACAAGACTAAATCTTGCTAGCTCTTATTTTAAGCTTGAAAAGTTTCAGTTGGCCTTCAACACAATTGAGACAATTGACCCTTCTGTTTTTTCAGAGAGCGAAAAGAAAAAATATCACAAGTTAAGGTTGGTGTTGGCCGAGGGGGAAAACGCTCACAAGGCCATAGTATCTTCCCTAATATATCTTTTAAAAGACAAAAAGTTATTTTCGGAGATTAACCAGTCAGAGCAAAAGACACTTCTTATGGATAGCTTCAGAAAGTTGTCAGGCTCTGAGAGAGTTTTCTTATTGGAAAAACACGATGAGAAAGAAGCGGTGGTTATCCCTTTTCTTGCAGCTGAAGAGGCCTTGCAAAGGTATTACTTTGGAGACCGCGCAGGAGCCGAAGATGTGTTGGAGTGGCTTGAGAGTAACTTTGGCGAATATGAAGATGTGCAAAACTTTGTTTCAGAGTTCCAATATAGGATAGAAAACTTTTCCAAGGTGGATGTTGGCGCAGTTGGAGTAGTGCTTCCACTATCTGGCGACAAGGGGAGATTTGGGAAGAAGGCCCTCATGGGCATCGATACAGCTTTGAACAAAGGCTCTGATCAGCTTGGATCAACCAAACTTTACACAAGAGACAGTAAAAACAATCCGACAGTCGCAAAGAAGTTAGTGCATGACTTAATTCAAAAACATCATGTGTCTGTAATTATAGGTGGTCTTTTTCCATCCACGGCCAAAGAGGAGTATCTTGAGGCCAGAAAGTATGGAGCTCTTTTCATATCTCTATCTCCTGTATACTTAGAAAAAGAAGAAAAAAACCATCTACTTATTGAGGTTCCTGGCTCTGTGCAGTCTCAAGTTGCTGCGATCTTCTCAGAGGATTTCCTTGCTAAGAATGGTAGCGATATCGCTATGATTTATCCAGACAGCGAGGGTGGGCTTGCTTATGTAAACGAAGTGTGGAGAAAAGCTAAAGAGGGTAAGATTAACATCAAAAGCCTGGCCTCTTACGACAAAAACGTTAAGGACTACAGGGAGTGGGTCCAAAAGCTTTTAGGTCTTAAATATACAAGAGAAAGAAGCGAAGAGTTCGAATTGTGGAAAGAGATTTACTCGTTGGAAAGAAAAAATTCAAGTATCAGAAGAATACAAACTCTTAGGCCTATAGTTGATTTTGACTGGGTGTTTGTGCCTTCTTATCCACATGAGGCCTTACAGATTATCCCTTCATTTACATACTTTGATGCGAAAGGCCTTAAGTACGTGGGTGGTCCAAGTTGGATGAGTAGAAAGCTTGTTAGGGAGCAGAGGAATCTGGGCTCTCTTAGGTTTGTAGGCGATGACCCAGACGATTTTGACAAAAGCTTTGTAAATGTGTTTTCAAAAAGAAACAAAAGCAATCCTTCCTTAGTGGAAACCCTTGCCTTTGAAGGAATGAATTTGGCCCTGAGCATCCTTGAAGATTCGAAATTTGATAAAAGAGAGGAGCTTGAGAGAAAACTAGTTAACATGCAACTGATTGATGGTATCACCGGTCAGTGGAAGCTGGATGAGGGAATATGGTTGAAAGATCTTGATATTCTTAAAATTCAGAATAACGACATTAAAAAAGTGAACTTAGATGCTCCCGCTGACAAAAAGTCTTCGTAGCGGGAGCTTTATAATTAATTAGGATACTTTAAGTAATAAATCTCAGACATATTACGCCCGTATTGATCCAGGTCCAATCCATAACCTATGACGAATTGATCCTCTATTTGCTTTCCGATGTAATCGGCCTTCACTGGGACCGCTCTTTTGTAGGGTTTGTCAAAGAGAGTAATTACCTCAATATTGGATGGTTCAGCTTGAGCAATTCGTTCTTTGACAAAATTAAGCGCCCTTCCAGTGTCGATGATTTCCTCAACGATGAGTACGTTTTTATTTAAAACATCAGAACTTAGATCTTTTGAAATTACTATGGTTCCATTGCTTTCCTTGCTTCTGCCAACGGCCTCCACCTTCATAAAATCAATGTAGACTTTTACATTTTTGATTTGCCTTGCGAGGTCAGACATGAAGATCATGCTTCCCTTGAGCAATCCCACAAGCACCAGCTCTTGGCCCTTGTACTTTTGACTAATGGTGTGCGCCAGTGACTCAACCACAGTTTGGATTTCTGATTCGTCTATATACTCAACGAATTGATCGGATACAAAGTTAGATGGAAATTTTAAAAATTCAGACATGTTTAGTTCTCCTAATGAAAAGATTTTACCGAATTTCTAAAATTTATAAACGACTAAATTAATTTGATAAGATTTGTCAGGCATGAGGCAAATTTCTTTTTGTTGCGTGCTTTTGGGCCAAGTGTTACATTTTACATACAAACGCTCAATTTTTTTAAAGGATAAAAACAATGTTTAAGAAGGTTTTGGATTGGTTTTCCAATGATCTCGCTATCGATCTTGGTACGGCCAACTGTCTCGTGTATGCGAAAGATAAAGGCATTATTGTAAATGAGCCATCAGTTGTAGCTGTACATCAAGGCTATAGAGGTGAGCAGAAAGTTTTAGCGGTAGGTAAAGAAGCCAAAGAAATGTTGGGTAGAACTCCAGGCTCAATCAAGGCAATCCGACCTATGAAGGACGGTGTCATCGCTGACTTTGAAGTAACCCAGGCGATGTTGAAATATTTTATTCAAAAGTCAATGAATGGCTCCAAGATGGTCAAGCCTAGGATCATCATTTGTATCCCATTTGGCATTACTCAAGTTGAAAAACGAGCGGTAAAGGAATCAGCTGAGCAGGCCGGAGCAAGAGAAGTTTATTTAATTGAAGAGCCTATGGCCGCTGCAATCGGAGCTGGACTTCCTATCACGGATCCTTCTGGAAATATGATCGTCGACATCGGTGGGGGAACTACTGAGGTTGCAGTCATTTCCCTTGGTGGAATCGTTTATTCCAAATCTGTTAGGGTTGCTGGCGACAAATTTGACGATGCTATCGTTAACTATATTAAGAAAAAATACTCTCTCCTTATTGGAGAGAGAACTGCTGAAATGATTAAGATGTCCATCGGAAACGCTTACCCGTTTGATGAAGAAATTAAAACCTACGAAGTTAAGGGGAGAGATTTAATTGCTGGGGCTCCTAAGACTATCGAAGTTACTTCGGATGAGATCAGAGAGGCACTTTCTGATCCTATAGCGGAAGTTATTGAAGCGATAAAAACATCCCTTGAAAAAACTCCTCCAGAGTTGGCCGCTGATATTGTGGACAATGGAATTATTCTTGCTGGGGGCGGCTCGCTTCTTGCAAATCTTGATATGCTTATTAAGGAAAAAACAGGCCTACCTGTTTCGCTTGCCGAAGACCCGCTTACTTGCGTGGTTCGAGGATGTGGAATGGCACTTGAAAATATTAGCCTACTAAGACAGGTAACCACTCTTTCATAGGAAAGTATGAACGACAAAAGCAGTGTTCACTTCCAAGAGCTAACTGAAAATGAAAAAACAAGCAAGCTCTCTCAGTTTATTCGAAACGGCGGAGAGCTTGTTGTTTGGGAAAAGGGCTCCAAGGAGAGGCTAAAGCTTAAGGCGTATGAGCTTAAAGAGCTTAACCTCTACTGCAGCAAGGGGAGCTCATCCATCGAGGCCAAAGAAGTTTTGTACTCTTTTGAGCTGAATGGTCTTTCTTTCTTTGGCACTGCAGAGCTTGGGGAAATTGATAAAACTAACATTCTTTTAAATTGCGAGAAGAAACTTTTTAAAAGTGAAAGAAGGTCGAACTTTAGACTTCTTACCTTTCCTCATCACAGGGTGTTTATAAAGTTTCCGTTAGAGCAAGAAGAAGCTCAGGAAGGCAATGTCATTGGCATGAAGCTTGGCATGAGTGAAACTGGTCTTTTTAAAAAGTTCTTATCTCTTGTAGAGGAGGGAGACCAGGAAGACTCAATGGTTGGAAACTCTTTTAGAGTCTTGGATCTTTCTGTGACCGGAGCTTCTTTTAGAGTGGGAGGACTTGAATCAAAGTTCTTTGAGCAGACAACCAAGTTTTCAGATTTGGAGCTGGTGTTCAATCGAAAAAAAGTGAACATCCCTGGGGCAGAAGTCGTTTATAATGTGGAAATGATTTCGGATTCCAATTCTGGGCACATTTACAAAGTTGGCGTTAAGTTTTCAGGTATTGATGTGAATCTTGATCAAGAGCTAGGGGCTCTGATTAATAGTGTTCTTAGGGATTTTGAAACTGAGTTTGAAGATTTTGTGGAATGAAGCTTCTAAAGTTTTTGTTTCTAACTATTTTAACTTCCTGCTCTTTGCATATGGTCAATTCTTCTCGAATTGCTAGTTCATCGGCAACCTACTTATTTAAAGATCGAACAGGAGAGTTTCTCCTTAAGCGATCGGTTAAAGCTTCCAAATCAAAGATTGTTGTTAAGAGAGAGATTTTTTCTCCCAATGAGCTTAATAGGCCAGTGGAAAAAACAGTTTCTGTCTCAAAACTGGGAACAGTTAAAACTCCGAATGGTGTTGTGCCTGGCATGAGGCCAGAAGTCTCTCAACACTCAATATGGTTTGAAGGCGAAAAATACTTTTCACAATTAAAACTTAGCCTTAAGGAAAAGGCCTTCAATGTTACTATGAAGAGCCCTGAAGAAAAGTGGAGTGGGGAGACTACAATCAAGTTTCCCGCTGGAAAGATTTTTTGCTTTTTCTCTCAAATTCCAGAATGTGCTAAAAGGTATGGCCTGTTGGATGAAAGAAGCCGTCCCGTGCAAATTCAGGTTATTTGGGATAACTATCCCTATCACAATGAAATTTATGATAATCTATCTAAGGATGGATTTGAAAAAAGCACCTGGGCCTTTGACAGCAATGAAGACGGCCTGGATAGATTTGGCCTTTTGATAGGTCAGCAACTGGTTCTTTATGAATTTGACTCTGAAGATAATTTTGTAAATATGTACTGGGTGCTTCAAGGTATTTCTATGCAAAAAAGCGAGGAACAAAATTGAATATTAATGAGCTTGGACAATTATTCATTACTGGTTTTGAGTCAATCGCACTTTCAGAACAAGAGGGTGAGTTTCTAGAATCTAACAATATCGGTGGAGTAATTCTTTTCACTAGAAATTATCAAGATCCAGCGCAACTGGCCGAGTTGGTAAACCAAATACAAACCAAAAGAGACGAATACCCTCTTTTCATTTCTGTGGATCAAGAGGGTGGAAGAGTGAAGAGGTTTAAGGACAGCTTCATACAGCTTCCTTCAATGTTAACTCTTGGAAAAAATGATTCTCCGAAACTCACATTTGAACTTCACCAAGCGATGGCAGCAGAACTCTCTGCCTGTGGTATAAATCTTGATTTTTCTCCCACATGTGACATCTGGACAAATCCTAAAAATACCGTGATTGGTGATCGTGCCTTTGGAGATAATCCCGAGTTGGTGGAGCGTCACGTTAGCGCCGCCATTAGGGGCTTGCATGCTGGAAATGTTATTGCTTGTGCAAAGCATTTTCCAGGACATGGGAACACCACAAAAGACTCTCATTATGAATTGCCATATGTAACGGCCGAAATGAACCAACTCGAAAAGATAGAACTAAAACCTTTCATTAAGGCGGCAAAGTCTCGCGTAGAATTTATGATGATGGCGCATTTAATAGTTGATGCGATTGATCCGGATTTACCCTGCACTCTAAGCAAGAAGGCCTACGATTTTTGTAGAGAAAGACTTAAATATAAAAAAATCATTGTAACTGATGATATGGAGATGCATGCAATCACCAAGCACTTCAGCGTTGAGGAAGCTGCTATAAAAGCTTTAGAGTCTGGTGCTGATATTCTCCTTTATCGCTCAATGGAGCAGAGTAGTATTGCTTTTAAGGCCGTAAAAGAGGCTGTAAGAAACGGAAGGCTCAAGTTAAAAATGATTGAAGAGAAGATCGAACGTGTAAAGGCGTGTAAAAAAAGTCATTTCAAAGGTTATGAACCGATATATATCCCTTCAATTGCCAAGGCCTTAAATTCTGAGAATCAGAGTAAGCTTTTAAGCAAAGTTAATTTGGAAGCATAGAGTAAAAATTTCCCCACCTGCTGTGGCCCTGAAGTCTGGCCAAATATTTGATATTATATAGTTGGAGTAAATATTTGGAGCACTGAATGGGCCGCAAAAAGCTTATCTATTTTTTTGTGTTTTTGCTTTCGTTTGTACTAAGCGGATCGAAGGCCTTCGCCCAATGTACTGATGAGTTTGATAGTATAGGCCTGGACTGTGCTAAAGAAAAACTTGCTGAGGCCGGCGAGATAAAGTTCTTAGTTACAAAGGATCCTAAAAAAACTAAGGGCAAGACATACTTCTTCATTTCTAAAAATGGGATGCCCGGCAAATTTATAATTCGTTCAACATTTCTTTCCAAAGATGAATGTTCAATCTCATTGGATGTTACAACGTATCTGGGTCAAAGCTCAATAAGTCCTCCGGGGCATTTTGGAATTTCTAAAAATTATAACACTTGGAGCATGGACAGAGCGGGCTTTGATAAAACAAGCTCTGACGACTTTCGTCTTTACCAAAAACGTGGGAAGTGTGTATTTGCTTCTAGTGAGGCGACAGGCGTTTTTTACAAAAAGCTTAAGCAACCAGAGCTAATTCAAGGTCGTGACACTTTATACTATGCCGGAAACTTTTTAATATTCCTTGCTGTGTTTCTTGTCGCAAGGGCCGTGTTTCAGGATGAAGATAAATTTAAGGCGCAGTCCAAACTTGAAGACGCCCAGAAAGACGATAAACAAGACGTTCCCAATGATATCGTTTTAAAATACTCAAGGCCTTTCTTCAAAAGGTATTTCACTCCTGTTGTCAGTGGGATGAAAAGTAAAAAGAAAATTAGAGACAAGTACAAACGAAAGCTCGCTTCTGCAGGTTTAAGCAAGGCATTGTCTCCTGAGGATATGTTTGCCTTTAAGTTGTTTTTGATTATTGGGTTTCCAATTGTATTTCTAGGTCTTAGGGCCTTCCTCGAGGAAAGCTGGCCTTTATCGTTTGTTCCAATAATAAGTGTTCTTGGCTTCTTCTATCCGGATATGTGGTTGTCTGGAAAAATTGCCAAGAGAAAAGAAGAGCTAATTCAAAATATGCCTTTTATTGTGGATATGCTTGCCTTGTCGGTTGAAGCTGGACTGGATTTCATGGCGGCGATCCAGAAAGTCTTGGAGAAAGCTCCACCGTCTGCAATGTCTGATGAGTTTGAAATTCTTTTAAAAGACACAAAAATTGGTGCGAGTCGAGCTGAAGGACTTAGACAGCTTTCGTGGAGAGCTGACTGTCTGCAAGTTTCATCTTTCACAGCGACTTTAATTGCAGCAGACGCTGTCGGAGCGTCTGTGGGGCCGATTTTAAAGACCTTGGCCGCTGAAATAAGACAAAAGAGAAGTGCGGACGCGGAAAAGAAGGGTGCCACTGCCGCAACTAAGATTCTTTTTCCAGTTATGTTTTTAATTATGCCGGCAGTTGGACTGGTTATTATGGCACCTATTTTTTTACAATTGATGTGATGGAGACAAATGAGAATTGTGCATAAAAAAACGAACAAGGTGATTGCTTCCCAAGTGAGAGTGGCAAACACCTTCCTTTCTAGATTGAAAGGTCTAATGTTTATAAAACAAATGAAAGGGTTTGACGCAATGTTGATTGAGAACACAAATTCAGTGCACAACTGCTTTGTTAGATTTTCAATCGACCTAATTTTTATAAACTCTGAATGGAAAATTGTGAAGATCGTTAAAAATTTCAGGCCATGGCGATTTAGCTGGATTTATTTCAAGGCAAGACATGTTTTAGAACTTCCGGCCGGCTCCGTTGGAGATGAGATCCAGACAGGGGATTATTTGGAGGCGCAGGGTGTATAAATTAGTGGCCGTCGGAGGGAAACTTCGTGGAGCCGAAATTCAATTAAATGAAGGTGAAAATGTCCTTGGTAGAGGACTTGATGTTGATCACCCACTCAAAGTGGCGGGAGTTTCAAAGCGTCACATGTCCATCAATGTGAATGGAGACACTTGCTATGTCCAAGACCTTGGATCCTCGAATGGCACTTTCGTTAATGGCAAACTTGTAAAGAATCAAACGGTAAAGGGCGGAGACAAAATTGCGATTCCCAATGTGATCTTTCAAGTGGTCTATGTGAAAGAGAAAAAGGTCATTATTACCAAAAAAGTGGCCAAAGTTGATGAGGGAGGCGAGGACTCTATTGAGTTCAGAGATGTTGCTCCAAAAGATTTCATTGGAAGAGTAAAATATTTTTTCAAACACAAAATCATGTCTGTTGTTTACAGTTTTAATGAGCAATATGAGTGGAGTGTTCTCTTAGGTATTATTCTTTTTGTTTTTGTATGTACGAATATAGGTCTAACTATTGGTCCTGTTTTACATGATGGAAAAGAGCTTTTAAAAAATGAAATTGTGGCAAGGGGTGGTCAATACGCCGAAGAGGTTGCGAGATTTAACAGAGCGGCCCTTAGTCGAGGAGACCTAAATAGACTGAACACAAACTTTTTAGAAAACTCCGCCGAGGATGTGAAGTCCTATGAGCTTTTTGATTTGGAGGGGCGGATCGTTCGCCCTGTGGGAAAGTTAAACTCGTATGTTGAAGATGCTTTTTCCGTTAAGGCCTGGAAGCAAATTTTAGGAGGCGGGGAAAACGCTCTAAGAAAAACTATTTATGAAGTTGTAGGGGATGGAGAGATAGGTATTGGGAAGGCCATCCTTGCATATGACACCAACACAGGTAAAGAGGAGCCCGTTGGAATTATTGCAATTCGGTTTAAACCAAGATCCTGGGCGGCACAAGCGGCGAATCAGTCAGGGTCATATCTAGAAGCATTGATCATTACTTGCATTGTGGGCGTAATCTTTTTTGGCATTGTTTACTACATGACCACTAGGCCTTTGGAGCTCATGAGAATTCAAATAGAAGAGGTCCTGAGAGGTAAGCGAAAAGAGCTTCAATTGCCAATTCTATTTGATGAGATTCAACCGCTGAACAATACTGTAAATTCTATTCTCCAAAGACTTAAAGAGCTTCAGAGCGAAGATGGCGGCGACTTTGTGGAAATAGAAGAAGATGGACCTTACGTTAGAAGCCTTTACGAGTTCATGCAAGGCGCTCAAGGTCCAGTGATGGTGCTCAACTCTGAAAAGCTAATTGAGCATATAAACTCTGAAGGCGAGGACTTAACTGGTATGAGAGAAAGTTCCTCTGCGGGAACCAGTCTACTGGACTCTGCCAGGGACCAAGGCTTCGCTGCGACTGTAATTGATTTATGCGATCAGTCCGCCAACAATGAAGGAACAAGCCAAAGCGAGATGTATGAGCTAACAGGCAAAAGCTATATGATTCACGTCTCTTCTCTTTTAGGCAAAGATAATTTTGCCAAGGCCTTCTATGTAACATTTGTGGAGGATGAATAAGATAATGGGCGGCGCGGTTAAAATTCTCAAGCACTACGAGATGCCAAAGCAAAAAGGCGAGTATTTTCGCTTGGTCTGCCTTAACGGCAAGAACAAAGGGCTTGCTTATCTCCTTGCCGAAAATAGGGTGGTCATGGGAAGAGGAGAAAAGGCCCATATTAAGGTTCATGATTTAAAGTCTTCGAGAGAGCATGCTGAAGTTGTAAAAGTCGGCGCAAGTTACGTCATTACAGACCTTGGGTCTCAAAATGGTGTTGTTGTAAATGATTTGAAAATCAAACAACACTCCTTGGGACAAGATGATAAAATTATCATTGGCACCACCGTTTACAAGTTTGAAAGATTTGAAGTCACTGAGGATAAAGAAAAGAAAAAAACAAAGAAAAAAGAAGAGAAGGTGTTCGAGGATGAGACTTTTGAAGAAAAAAAGTCAAAGCTCACCCCTGTTTTGTCAGGAGTTGCCGTACTTGCCTTGCTGGTGTTGTTCTTAGATTCACCTGAAAAATCAAAGACGGAAACCAAACGATCCAGCGCCAATTATAAAGTAAATGAAGTTTCCGATCCTTTTATAAACACATTAAAGCGTAAAAAAGCTGAAGATAAGAGAAACAAAGAGAAGTTGAATATATATTTTCAAAAAGGACTCCGAGAATTTAGAGAGGGGAACTTCTTTAGGGCCATAGCTGAGTTTGAGCATGCCCTTTCATGGAGCCCTAATGACGGCCTTGCGCAATTTTACCTCAGAAAGACTAAGGAGGCCTTGGACAATTCGATTGAAGAAATGTTTATAAAGGCCAAAAGGGACGAGGAGTCCTTAAAGTACCAAAACGCCGCCGTCTCTTACTGCGCAATACTTAGGCTCTTGCACCGATACCCTGAAGATGACCGCTTTGTTAACGCAAAAGAAAGTATCTCTAGACTGGAAGAAAAGCTTGGCTATGAAGAAGGTCAGATCGAATGCGCGGAGGAGGTTGGAAAATGAAGTTTGAAATTTTTAAAGACTCCCGCAAGTTATCTGAGTTGGAAGTGCCACTTCTGGAACTGCAAAATGGTGGTGAGATCTATGTGGGTAGATCTGATGACTGCCATATTGTTTTGGATGATCAACAAGTTTCAAGGCATCACGCAATGATTTCCTTGAAGGATGGTGAGCTAAACATAAAAAGACTCTCTGACATGGGGGCTGTTAGCATTAATGGTGTTGGTCAAAAAGAGTCCGTTATCAAAGAAGGGGACAAGGTTTCCATTTTGGACTATCTAATTCTAGCAAAAGATTTTCCAGTCCAAGTGGAAGAAAACACCTCTCCTCTTCTAGATGAACCAACAACAATCATGGAATCCCCAGTGCCTGATTTAGAAGATGATATTCCAGAGCCAGAACCCATTGAGGATCCTACGGAGGTTCTCAGTGAGAGCGAAGAAGAAGCTCCTGTTGAGGAGGAAGTTGAAGGGGATGATGAAGACTCAAGCTTTGCTGAAGAGGAGCCTTCTGAAGATGATGAATTCGGTGGAGGTTTTGAGGACAGTAATTCCTTTTCAGAGGATGCTTCGGAAGACACAGAATCCGAGGATGGCTTTGATGAAGATATGGGATTTGGCGCAGAATCAGACGGATTTTCTGATGATGCTGGATTTGGGGGGGATGACGAAGACTCCACTCAAGTCTACCAATCATTTGCAAAGTACTATCTGATCATCGACGGAGAGTATGCACCTTTTGATAAATTTCAAATTGAAGACTCTGAAGTTTACATTGGTAGAGATGCTGAGAAATGCCAAATTGTGCTGAACGATCCTGAAGTTTCCGGGCGACACGCCCTCATCAAAAAGACGATGGTTAATTGTTCAATCGAAGATTTGGACTCCTCCAATGGAACAATGTTTAATGGAGAGAGGATCAACAAGTCAGAGCTTGGCAATAACGATAATTTTCAAATTGGTTCAACGATATTCACAGTAAAAATTCAATCTGACTTAATTGAGTCTGAAAAAGATATGCTCATGCCAGTCGACGAAGATCAAGAAGTTGAAGTCGAAGAAGTGGTTGAGGAAGAGGTTGACTATAACGAGCTCGACTCTGGAGAAGGTGGGGAGTTTGGTGTTGAGCCCGCAGAGGAGAAAAGTCTCTTCAAGAGAATTTGGAAGGATCCTAAGAAGAAAAGAATTGCGATCGTAGTCGGACTCCTGCTCGTCGTCTTGCTTTTAAGTGAAGAGGAGACTGGGAAGAAGCCAGCTTCAAAGGCAAAAGATAAAAAGGCAGAGCAGGCAAAAGTTCAAGAAAAGAAGCCTGTTGAAAAAAGGGAGCTCTCACCAGAGGTCATTGAAAAGCTGGAGGAAAACTACGCTCTTGCTCTCTCTAAATATGAAGGAGGAGAGTATTATGAGGCCAAGGAATATTTAGAAATTATTCGCACTATTGATCCAAGTTACAAGGACACAGAAACTCTTAGAAAGCTTGTTCAACAAGGGCATGAGGAGCTATTAAGACTCAAAGCCGAAGAGCAGGCCGAAAAAGAAAGAAAAAAGCGTCAATTGAAAGTAAAAGCTTTGCTTGAAAAGGCACAAGAGGCCGTTCGCAAAAGAGAGGTCGCGGTAGCTGAAAGCTTATTTAATCAAATTTTAGAACTGGATCCCGAGAATATGGATGTGCCACAGCTAAAGCTGGAAATTGAGGCCTATCAAGCAGCCGAAAGAAAGAAAAGGGAGGAGGCGCAAAGAAGGAAGGCCTTGAGAAAGGCCATGCTGGACGCTCTGAGTCCTGGTAAGACATTATTTTTAAAAGAAGAGTGGTATAAGGCAATTGATCGCCTCACAAAATTCACTCAAAAGCCCAATATCGATGAAGACCTTATGAAAGAGGCGACTGAAATGCTTAAAGAGGCCAAGGTGAACCTTTCGGCACAAATAAACCCACTTCTTGGTAGAGCAAGATCTTACAGAGAAGGCCAAGACCTGAAGAGGGCATATGAAACTTATGGAGAAGTTTTAAAGTACGACCCATCAAATGAAGAGGCCTTGACTGAGAGGGAAAAGATATTTGACTCACTTAGAACAAGATCAATGAAAGTTTATAGAGAGGCCTTAATCTCTGAAAGTCTAAGTTTATTTGAAGAAGCCAGAGAGAAGTTTGAGGAGGTTCAGCAAATATCTCCAGTCAACAGTGAATACTATAATAAGGCCACTGAGCGCCTAAAAAACTATTTGGAGTAGTTGTGAATATTAAGACTTTTTCGGCAGAATCAAACCCAGGTCCCTTTCTTCAAGTAAATGAGGATGGCTATGACTTTGACTTAATTAATGAAGTGTTTATTTTGCTCGACGGTTTTGGTGGTTCTGGAATTGGTGATGTTTGTGTTTCAAATCTTAAGCAGAACATTAAAAGCTTTTACACCAAATTTTGCTCTGATCCAGATGCGACTATGCCTTTCTATTTTAGCCCTAGATACCTTTTGGAAGGCAATGCTTTAATAAACTCTCTGCTTCACGCACATGGCAAATTGTATAAAGAGAACTTGGAAAAAGAGTTTTCCGCAAGAGCTGGCTCTTCTGGAATCTTTATGGCAAAGGCCGAGAGTGTTCTAACGATCGTATCTGTTGGAAACTGTGCCTGTTATTTGTATCGCAAAGGTGAACTGTCCAAAATATTTATTGAAGACAGCTTTCAATTTCTTACCAATAGCAGCTATCAAAACCACTTAAAAACTACGCCCCTTAGCGGCATAGGCCTATTTCCTGAGCTTGACTATCAAGTAAAGGAGTTAAGGCTTTTTCCTGGCGACAAAGTGATTGCACTCTCTGATGGAGCATATGCTCGGCTTTCAGAAGGGGAATTGCGAGACATTGTGAACAACCCTGAAATAGAAGGCAAAGAAAAGATAGCTAAACTCTTCAGCATGTCCAATCAGAAGGGGAATCTGGACAACCAGTCCTGCATGATTTTGGAATTTTAACCTAAGTATCTAAAAATAGACATTGCGACTATTGATGCGTACCATATTGTAAAACACTCTATTTCAATTGAGGGATTAATTGATGGAACAAAAGATACTTATCGCAGATGATAGTTTGACCATACAGAAAGTGATCAAAATCACTTTGGCAAACGAACCTTTTGAGCTTCACGACTGCTCACAAGCAAGCATATTAAAAGATACAGTTGAGAGCCTTCGTCCTGCGATGGTTTTGTTGGATTTTAACTTGTCTGAAAATAAGACCGGCTATGACCTTTGTAGAGAAATAAAGGCCGTTGACTCTAAAATCCAAGTTCTTATGCTTTTTGGAACCTTCGACACCATAGATGAGGGACTTCTTGCTGACTGCGGATGTAACTATCATATCGTTAAACCATTTGATGGAACCAAATTTATAAACCTTTGTCGCTCTATGGCCTCTGACTATGAAAGTGGAGACACGGGCAGTGAAGCAACAAGTGCGGTGGAAGAATCTAGTGATTTCCCAGAGCCAATATCTACTTCTGAGGAAGATGAGTGGGTGGTGAATCAACCTTCTTACGAGGAGCCTGTCGAGGAAAAACTGGAATCTTCTGAACCGAACCCTCTTGAAAATGAAATTGAAAGCTGGGGGATGGAAGTTCCATCCATAATAGGAGCTGAGGAAGAAACACAAGATTATGAGATTCCTTCAGTCATTGCTTCATCTGAGTCCGCTGAAAAAGAAGAAGTATCTTCAGATCTAGCTCCGTCAGATGAGGCCCAAAGTTTGGATTCGGAAGAAGCCGCCTCCAGTGAAGAGCCTAATCTACCAAGCTCCAGTGATCTTGAATATCCAAGTGAAATCACCACTCAGGAGCCTGAAACAAGTTCAAAGCTTATCTCTTTGGATGAGTTGAGTCCCGACGAGGATATGGATGTTTTTGAAGGTGGAACTGAGACTGAAGAGGATGTTAAAAACCTAGAAAGTCTAATAGAGGATGAAGTTGGTGAAGAGGGAGACCTGTGGGCCGCGGATGTTATAGAGTCTTCTGATGAGGAGGATGAAGACCTCCCTATGGTGGAGCCTCATGGCCTTGAGGAAGTGAGCTCAACTCCTTCCGATTTTCCTGCCGATGTGATGGAGCAGCAGATTGAACCAATCGATGTTGAAAAAATGTCAAAAGACATTAAGTCCGAACTGGAGAAGGAGCTCTCTGATAAGCTATCTCCGCTTGTTGAAAAATATATTCAAGAGTACTGTGAGCAACAAGTCGAAAAAATTGCTTGGGAGGTCATTCCTGACCTAGCAGAAAATCTTATTAAAAAAGAAATCCAAAAGATTTCAGATTCTATCTTGGATCAATAACCAAACTTGCACTAAAGAGCTCGGTGTTTTTGCCATCGAGCTCTACTATTGCTTGGCCGTATTCTCCCACACCTTTAAATTTTGCCCTATATTTACCATTGCTTTCAATTACTTCAATCTCTTCCTTTAGGTGAAGACAGTGCTTCTCCCATTGGCTTAGAATCGTATTAGAGGGCATTCTATTGTCCATAATATAGTATCGAAGTTCTTTGGAAACTGTTTCTATATCCACTCTCTGTGGAGAGTTGAATAGTGAGCCCATTTGTGTAAGTTCGCTTGGAATATCACCTTGATAGATATTGATACCAATCCCTACTACCAGTCTATCTCCTGAATTTTGAATCAGGATTCCTCCACATTTTTTTCTGTCCATATTAAACAAGTCGTTTGGCCATTTAAACTGCGTTGAAACGTTGAATTTTTTTAATAAAAACTGTCTTGTGAGCACCGCCATTTCCAGAGAGCTCAAAGAGTAGATGTCTGACGGCCAGGTGGTGAATGAAATTGCGATTGCTTGATCTGCAGAGTGCCATTCTTTACCTCTTTGGCCTTCACCTGAAATTTGTTCTTCACAAGAAACCAAAACTTCTTCGGAATGCTGCTTGGAAAGCTCTATTGCTAATTTCTGAGTGGACTCACACTGAGATCTGTGAACATGTATCATTGTTGAAGACTACTAAAAAAAACGTTATAAATGAACCTTCATAAAGGAGCCATTAATGTCTTTAATCAAAAGAAGCGAGCCACGAGAGATCAAATTTACAAAGAATATAAACCCTTATGCCCAGGGAAGTGTCATGGCGGAGTTTGGAAATACAAAAGTCCATATTACCGCCACTGTGGAGGAAAATGTTCCACCGTGGATGAGAGGGACAGGTACTGGTTGGGTCACAGGCGAATATAACATGCTTCCAGGATCAACCCATGACAGGATAAGAAGGGAGAGAAAAGGTCCATCTGGAAGAACTCAAGAAATTCAGAGACTTATAGGTCGAGCGCTTAGGGCCGTTGTTGATTTCAAAAAGCTTGGTGAGAGACAAATCATTATAGATTGCGACGTTTTGGTTGCCGATGGTGGGACGAGAACCACCTCTATCTCTGGTGCGTACGTTGCACTTGCAATGGCCGTGGAAAAATTGTTGAAAGCTGGCCTAATTACAGAGTCTCCAATTAAGGAGCAGCTGGCGGCATTAAGTGTTGGAATAGACAAAGAGGGAAAGATCATTGCAGATCTTAACTATGAAGAAGACAGCACTTGCGAGGCTGATGTGAACATCGTCATGACTGAGTCTGACAAGTTCGTAGAGGTTCAGGGAACGGCCGAGGGGGAACCATTCTCTAGAGAGCAATTGGATGCAATCTTGGAATGTGCAAAAGATGCAATGAAAACAATATTCAAGGCGCAAAAAGAGGTTCTAGAAAATGCATGAGTTTATCCTAGGTTCAAGCAACCCACATAAAGCTGATGAGCTAAATGAGCTTTTGGGTGGGGCGGCTAAAATAAAACCTGCTTCAGAGAAGCTTAAAGTCGTGGAAGATGCTGACACTTTTGAGGGAAACGCCTTCAAAAAGGCCAAGGCCTATCATGACTTTTTTAAGTCTCCAGCGTTGGCAGATGACTCTGGCCTTGTTGTAAAAGCTCTGCCAAATCTACTGGGTGTAAAATCTGCTAGATTTGCTCCCGAGCTTCCTGATTACAGAGACAAAAATCTAAAGCTAATTGAGCTTATGAAAGATTTTAAGGGAGAGGACAGGTCTGCATACTTTATATGCAATCTTTGTTTTTATCTCTCTGAGTCAGAGGTTTATTTCTTCGAGGGCAGAGTAAATGGCACAATTGGGCATGAGCTTAAGGGTGACAAAGGCTTTGGATATGATCCTATATTTGTGCAAGATGGGCTTGAGGGCAAACATCTGGCCGAGGTCTCAGAGTGGAAGATGAAGAATAGCCATAGAGCAAGAGCTTGTCGCGAGGCAGTAAAATTCTTTCAAAACTAAAAAAACTTCATTGCCAAAATAGTTTTAATACATTAAAACTATTGTCCATATCTGATTTGTCGGGGTGTAGCGCAGCCTGGTAGCGTAACTGCTTTGGGAGCAGGAGGTCGGAGGTTCAAATCCTCTCACCCCGACCATTCATTAAAGATATTTGCTGAAAGTCCCAAAATTTCAGCACCTTAAAAAGCCCTCTCCAAGAGGGCTTTTTTTTTGAGATTAGGCTGCTTTCACACCATTCTCTTGCGATTTCTGTTCAGAGTTAAAGATAAGCTTTAGATTTCCGGCCCTTTCATTGAGGACACTCGCAGTGGTATTTACCTTATCGGTGGAAGACTTTATTTCGCTGCCACGCTGGAATATGTTCTGAATTTCTTGGTTCATTTCATTTATTCTCACTTCTTGCTGAGAGGCGGCCTCTTGGATTTCTTTTATGCAGGAGTTTAATGAATTCATTTGTTCGGTAATTGATGCAAAGTTCTCACCTAGGTGTGACTCGCTTTCACCTAGTGAAGATGAGACTTCTTCGCAGTTTCTTTGTGTTTTGTTAAAATCTGCCTTAATTTTCTCAACTGATTGACTTAGAATTTCGTTGCTTTCGCTGGCCAGGTCCGAAATCTCCTTGGCGGCATCTCCTGAGTTTTGAGCTAGGGTCCCAACTTCTTCGGCCACAACAGCAAAGCCCTTTCCATGTTCGCCGGCCCTTGCAGCTTCAACGGATGCATTAAAGCTTAAAAGTTTTGTTTGAAAAACGATATCGTTGATAATGTTTGTTTTATCTAAGACCTCTTTTACAGCAACTACAACTTTCTTTAGTTCATTTTCTGTGTGTGTTTTTAGTTGTGAGATGTCTCTTTCAAGTTGGGACAAGTTTCTACTTGAATGACTTATATCTTCCACTATTTTGGAGCCTTCCCTCACCGAATCCGCGGCTTTTTGAGAAAGTTGATTGGTTTGAACGCAAAACTCGGAAGTCCTTCTGATCATTTCTGTAATTTCTGTCGAGGCCTCAGAAAGAGCTGTGACTGATTTTGAGTTTTCAAGTCCGAGCTGCCCAAGCAGAGCTGCTACCGAAATGTTTTCTTGTGAGTTCTCTTCCAAAAAATTGGCCAGGGGAATGACCTCGTCGCTCAATTTATATTGAAGCTGCAGAGAATCTTTAAACTTTTTTGAGACGAAAATGCACGCGCTTGCCTCAATCACAACAAATCCTGCGTGAATGGCCACAATCCCCAGAGACGCTTCATAGTTAAAAACACTCTCAGGCAGGAAGAAGTAAAATAATGTATGGTGAACGGCCGCTGTTAGTGCTGCAGACAGAATAGACAAGGGAGAGGCCAAAAGGACTAGGACCCCAATGGCTACAAAAATGTGAAAGTGCCACTCAATCATGCCTTTACCTAAATGAATCATAAGGCCAGAAAAAGCAATTGTGGTAAAGCCCAACATTAAATTAGGTAAGGCCCTCGTTTCGCTTATTTTGCTAATAAAATATTGAGCGCCAATCAAAAGGATGGGAAGTACCACGGCCAACCATGCTTGAGTTTCAAAATATGCTGCCATTGCGTAAAATACGGGAATATGGCCTAAAAATACAAATAGCCCCACCTTTTCAATTCTGCCTTGATAACTATCAATAGTCTTAGTTTGCTTTGGCATATTTAACTCCCATTGGATCGAGGAGTGCTTGGTATTTCTTGCTTACAGCACACCCTCTCACCGGATATTCCTTATGATCTATGCTTTTTGATTTTTTAATAAGAGATTTAATATCTATTTTTGTTAATGGTGTTATTGTGTTTTTGGAGTACCCTCCAGCGTATTGGAGGTGATTTTTTTTGTCATGGATCACTAGCATCGGCACAGCGTTTACTGCCTCAGGTATTTCAGTTGAGAGTGACTCGTAAGAAATATTCAATACGTTGTAGCCTTTGGCCAAGAGGGCCTTGGTGAAATGTCTGTCGAAGTCATCTATTAGAACCACCTTTTCTTGAATGATTTCAGAGCTTAAAGGCGTCCTTTTTAAAAGATCTTCTTTGATGACTTTCGAACAGGAACAAGAGGGCGTCAGAAAATGAACGACGTTGGTGTCTTTAGCGCTCTTTTTTGAAAAATAGGCTAAAGACTTTGCCACTGATTTTTCATTAAGCTTGAAGCTAACATTGTGAACTCCGTGGAGATTTGAGATAAACCCTGTAACTCCCAAAATCCAAAAAATCGCAAAAGCGTAGGTTGTAGTTCTTTTCATATTCAAATTTTCGGAAATGATTAAGAAAAACTTAACTATCTTGGAGGGGGAAAATATCTTTTTTAAGGAATTTCTTTAAGTTGCCTTACTAAGCCTTATTGAGAATCTCGTTCCTTTATTGTCTCCTTCTGTTGCGGATTCAACCTCTAGGGAACCGTCCATTTTTTCAAGCATCGACTTAGCTATAATCATACCTAGTCCTGATCCTTTTTCATTTCTAAATCCCAGCCTAGTAGTGTCAAATCCGCTATTGAATAGATTAGAAAGAATCTCCTCTGGCATCCCAACGCCATTGTCTTTAACCGTTAAAACCACTTCGTTTTCATTAACAATCTCATTGATGTGGATTTGTGAGTTTGTGGGTGAAAACTTGATCGCGTTGGATAGGATATTCGCTAAAACCTGGTTTTGAAGAAGACTTGGGTCGCACAACACATGGCTTTTAATATCAGCGACAACTATCTCTTGTTTATTCTTATCCAGAATGTGAGAGAAATCTTTTATGCTACCCTCAATAATATCTCTTAAGAGGTGTCTGCCTAAGCGTAAGGATTTCTTCTGGATATCGAAAAGGTGCATAGCCCTCACAGAGCCAATAATGTTGCCTAGTCCATCAACTGCGTTGCTAATGTCTAAGATATTCTTTCCACTGGAGTTGCAGGTGTTCTTTCTACTTAATGCCGAATTGTTTAATGAGATTTTTTGAATATTGTTGCTCATATCATGTAAAAGAATTTGAAGAAGCTTATAGTTCTTGTCCTTTTGCTCTTCAAGACTAAGTGAGTGCCTCTCGGTAACTCCCACATAGTGAAAAACTACTATAGACGCAATGCCAATGTATCCAAATACAAGAAGAGACTGGGCAAACATTCTTCCATTTTGAGAGATTTCGTTGGGAAAGTTGAATCCTAATAGCTCTAAACCCAGATAGGTTGTGGCAATAAAAAACACGATGCAGGTTGTGGCAATTGTGCTTTTTTTACCCTCAATAACACCTGCAAGAAGAGGAATAATACCAAACCATATAAGAATATGACTGTTGAAGCCTCCGGTAAAGTAAGCAAAGGTCGATTGGTGAATAACTCCTGGCAAAAGCATACCAAGGGTAACAAGAAGAAGATTGTTGGTTTTTAAAAAAAGCAGCGGGCTTAAAAGGTGAATCACTGAACATGTTATTCCCACCACTGCCGGAATTGGTGAAGAGATTGTGATGGCCGCGCAAAAGGCATACGCCCACATTAAGATGCTCGTTGATGCCGTGGCCAACAAGTGAATGTAAACCTTTCTGGATATAGACTTGTCATTTGAAAGACTCCAAGCAAGATCCATTATACTAATGTTCATCCAAGTATTTTACGCTCGAAGATCGTTGATAACCTTATTATTTTTGTTTAAGGGTAAAATTTACTTGTTTGGACCTCTTCTCTGGATAATTTCCATCGCTATATAAGAGGGAATTGCGGCCATCAATGGAACAATGTAATAAACAGCTCTAAATGAAATAATAGCGGCCAACAAAGGCGCGCTGGGAAGGTTTTCATTTAGTTTTAAAAAAATGGCCTCCAGCACACCCATTCCTGAAGGAATTCTGGCAACAACACCCCCAAGGCTTGCAGCTAGAAATGTAAAGAGTGCTTGCGGATAGCTTATATTTAGCTCCATCTCTCTCATAAATGTGAACGCTATAAATGAGGCCAGACTCCATTGAGATATGGCCAAGAAGCTTTGAATAAAAGCATAACTGAGGGGAGGAGCTGTGAGTGTGCGTCCTTTGAGTTTTAATACCTTCCTTTGTTTGCAAAAGATAAAATATACTCCAACAATCACAAGGGCCAGAATTGACAGCAGCTTTAAGGTTAAGGAGTGCTCAAAAAGTCTCTGTGGCAGCCATTCTGCCTTTGCTAAAATAAATATAGAGCTAAGAAGTGTAAATCCCAACCAGGTCGTTCCAACTGATAGCAGAGCTATCATAGTTGTTGTTTTCTTTGGAATTCCCCATCCAGAATACATCCTTATCCTGAAACCCAACCCTCCAATTAAGGCGCCCAAATTAAAGTTGAAAGCATAGCTGATGAGTGCGGTTGCGGCAGTTTTTAGGTAACTTAATTTTTGTGTCCTGAGGTATCGAAAACCCATGTAGTCGTAAGTTGATAGAATTAAATAATTTACAAAGACCATTGCCAGACATAAAGCGAGTGTCCCAGCTGACAACTCTTGTATTGCCAACACTACTTTCTCCCAATCTATCTTTGAAAAGACTTGGTATAGAAAATAAATAACTATGACCGTAAAAACCGCGGTTAACACTGGAAAAATTTTTTTTGCTAGTTTTTTACCTTTCATACAGAGCCTTTGCAGCAAATAGGAGAGTGGTCAAACCTAGAAGAAGGGTCAGGTTAAAGTAACTTTTAGGCCAACGAAATTTTATATCCACGAAAGGGAGCAGCCATAAAAACACTTTCTCCTTAAGAGGGACTTCATACAGCGGTACGGCAGCTAAAGTCTTATCTTTTTTATGTGAATGCTCTAGGATCGATGCTTTCAAACTGTTATTTAGTCTCCAAGAGCTCGTAAAGACTTCTTTTGAAATATCCAAGTGTTCTGCTAAAAGAGTTATTGGCGCATCATTTATAAATGTCTCTTCTTCAGGAGTGGCGGCCTCCAAACAAATATTCATTTCATTGTCCACTTTGAGGGAGCGGTGATTGAGATTGGCGGAGCCGACAGTAAACAGCTTTCCATCCACCGCCATAAGTTTTGAATGCACAACAATGAATTTGTCTAACTTATTCGTTTCGGTTTTTGGGTAGAGAATAAGTAGGCGATCATACTTATCACTGGCCTTTAGCCTTTTTATGGCCTTTCTCCTCTCATTGCTAAATATCGCCCGTTCAAAGAAGCCGGGATAGGAGCGTGGCACAATGATCACGATCTCTGGACCGTTAACTTCATTCAACTTTTCACATAATGAGCGAATGACTTCTGCGTGGGATAGGTATTGATTCTCAATGAAGATATACTTTTTAGAGGATCTAATGGCGTCCAGGTAAAATTTTTCAATCTCAAAAACATTTCTCGTGGGATCTGTTCTTGAAATGGCCACGTTTACATCTCTCAGCTGTGGAGGATGTTCTGAAGGCCAATTGGTGGAGTGTTCCTCATTTAAATTTTTGTCGCGAGGGTGAAAACGATCTGCTAGAGCTTCTGAAACTTGTTTGACAACTTTTCCGGATATGGCCAATTGAACATCATGAACTGGGTTGTACTTAACGCCTTTTCCATCTATGCGCTTGGCATCCTCCACTCGGTGCAACTGTGTATCCCAACGTCTCTTTGTTATGTCGATGCCACCTAGAAAGCAAAGTTGTTTGTCAATGATACATACCTTCTCATGATAAGAGGAAAAGGTTGTGGGTGTTCTCACTTGTCTGTAGTGCACCTTTGAGTTGGATTTTTTCCACCACTTGAAAGGAGCAAAAAGCTCTCTATCAAATTTTAGATAGAGGGCAGGCTTCCACGACGAAACTGATATGCTCACATTTTTGGAGCTTGCGACACCTAAAAGATAAATCCTTAGATTTTTTGGATAGTCGGGATTAATGGTGTGCAGGCCAAGTCTTGCATCCACCTCCCAGCCAAAAATTTGAATACTTGATTTTGCTTTAGGGAGAGTATTGAATAGAGCATCAAAATAATTTGCGCCATCATAGAGAAGGGCAAGCTTCTCAGCATTGGAAATCTTCCAGCAATTATGTCCCTCTTTGAGCAGTCTTTCATCCATATTGATCCCACATTAAGGGTCTCAAATGTTTCTTAATTGCTCAAAATTGGCGATCAACAATCTTTAGATAAGGCCTAGACCCACTTCATATCATTTAAGTTGAATTTGGCAGTCTCTTTAATTTTTTTATCACTATTATAAAGAGAAATATCTAGCTCCGGAGCTTCCTTGTCCACTTTGATGTCTAAGTATTTATAGAACTTGTTTCCACTTTTCATTGGGGGAGACAAGAACTCAATACCACTTGCCTTAACATTCAATTCTCCCGGACCATCAAAAAAGAGCTCCACTCGCTTGTAGCTGGTGTCAATTGTCTTGCTAACAACGGTGTTGCCTCTTTTTTGGATGTCTTTTACGACTCTTGGTCTTCGACCTTCTTTCAATGAAATATTTTGAGGAGTCTGTCCAAATTCAATAACTGGAAATTGTCTGTCAAAGAAACACTGAAAGTTTTCCGGGTTAAGGTCTATTTGATTTGCCCAGACTTGAAAATTCTCCCACAACCAAAAAGAAGTTAGACATCCTCCATGCAAGTCATCAAATTTTTTTAAATCCTCTGGAGCGTCTTGGTCTAAAAGTTGTTCAAAAATCTTAATCCTCATTTCACTGACATGATAAAATTCTTCTGCGCCTCGTAGAGATTCTTGCGCCCTATCTTCAATTAAATATAGAGGATTTTTTAGTTTAAAGAGTGATGGGTAAGAGGCCTTCTCGGCTATAAGGTTTGTGTCTTTGAATAAATCATGAATTTCATCAGCCGTCAGATTTGCCTTATTTTGAGCGTCTTTGTACTTTTCAAAGGCGTCTTTCACTTTATCTAGGCCTGGTTTTTCATCCATTCTCATGGCATTGCCCTCAGGGCCTGTGTCTGGCCCCATGAATGGGTAGTGCACCCAAGGCCTGTTGTGAACATATGCCGCATATTTGACTGCCAGGTCTGGTCTCATGATTAAGGGGTTGGTTTCATCACTAAGTCCGCCCATGTTCACATGGCACCCGCCTTCAGTGGCTCCTTTCACTCCATACCACCAATTTCTATAGGGCACTAAGCCTGCCACCTCGGCTGCCTTAAAAAGGGGAGTTGCCATCTCTATAAGACCATCCAGCAAACGAGGTGGAGTTTTCACCTCAATTGAGCCGGGATCCATTGTTACAACAAAACTTGGATTTCCATCCTTGTCGAAAGTTTCATATTGCATATGCTTCCAGATGTCTTCGCTTTCAATGTATTCGCCATCCAGCTCTTTTGCGATGGCCTGCGCCAGAGCCAGCATTTTTTCTCTTTTGAGCGGCGTGTCTGAGGTCGCCGTGAAGCCCTCATCGCTCCACCACTGCTCGATAGTAAAGGTTTGTTCGAAGCCAAAGCTCATCAACTTGGATAGGTCGGATTTCTTCATAAATTGCTCTTTAATGGTCATTTTTGTCTAGCATATGTCCATATGCTATTGATGTAAACTGACTGGGAAGGGATTACCCTTAAGGCTGGAGGCTTGATGAAAATTTTAGTGACAGGTGGAACTGGCTTTGTTGGCTCAAAAGTTGTGATCTCTCTGTTTGAACAAGGCCATGAGCTATTTATCCTTACCAGGAGCGCTGCAAGAGCTAAGAAGAAGCTGCCTTTGCCGATTTCATTTCTTGAGGGGGACCTTTCAAAGGGAGTTGTTGAGAACCTGCCTTCAGTGGACGCAGTGATTAACCTCGCCGGTGAAAATATTGGAGAGGGAAGGTGGAGTCCTGAGGAAAAGAAAAGAATTAAACGCTCACGGGCGGCACTTTCTAAAAATCTAATTTCTTCTCTTAGCTTAGATAGTATTGAGGTATTTTTACAGGCATCAGCGATTGGATATTATAGAGATTCAAAAGGTGATGAGTGGATCGATGAGAATACAGAAATGGGAGAGCACTTTTTAGCGGATGTGTGTAAAGAGTGGGAAGCTCCAGCTCGAAGCTTGCCTGAAAATATTAGAGTCGTTATTCCCCGGATTGGAGTGGTTCTTGGAAGTGACGGCGCCCTCATGGCAAAGTTGATCCCACTTTATCGTGCCGCTCTTGGTGGAGTGCTTGGCGATGGAAAGCAGTGGATGAGCTGGATTCACATTGAAGATCTTGTAAAGTTTATTACCCAATCCATGGATATACCTAAATTTAGAGGCACAATAAATCTTACGGCGCCGTCCCCAATTACAAATCGAGAGTTTAACAGCGAACTTTCTAGATTCTGCCAAAGACCCGCGCCGTTCAAAGTTCCTAAATTTATGCTGAAGGCCACAATGGGCGAGAAATCATATCTTGCATTGAGTAGTCAAAGAATTTCATCTCGACTTGGAAGTGAGCTTGGTTTTGATTTTAAATTTAATAATATCTCCAGCGCCTTGAAGGAGATTTGTGGCCATGAGCAACTTGCCCATGAAGAGGAAGAGGGGTTTCATTACAAGCTTGATAGGCTCATGTATATTAAAAAACCTAAGAAAGAAGTTTTCGAATTTTTTGCAAGGCCTGGAAACTTGGAACTTGTAAGTTCAAAAAGTTTGGATATTGAGCTGACCCATATTAGTGATGAAAGGCTGAAGGAAGGAGCCATTTTTAATTTCAAAGCAAAAAAATATGGAATTGGAATGACGATAAAGTCAAAAGTAGTTTCCTTCGAAGAAGGGGAGAGCTTCATTGATGTGCAAACTTCTGGTCCATTTGAATCATGGAGTCATAAGCACAAATTCATCGGTTTTAGGGGTGGAACAATCGCAGTTGATCAAGTCCGTTATCGAATGCCATTTAAAATCTTTGGCGACTTTGCCGCTAAAAAGGGACAGAGCGAGGTTGCTGGAATGTTTGATCAAAGAATAAATGATATTTTAAATTATTTTGAGGAAAAAAGATGAAATCATTAGTTTGGCTCAGAAGAGATCTGAGACTAAAAGACCAAATGGCGTTGAGCTATGCGACTCAAAACAGCGATGAAGTATACATTGCTTTTGTTTTTGACACCCTTATTTTAGATAAGCTCAAGGATAAAAAAGACCATAGACTATACTTCATTTATAAAACTCTAGAAACTTTAAACGAATACCTCTCCAGCAAAAATGCTGGCATATATATGCTTCATGGAGACCCTGTTGAGGAAATTCCGAAGTTAGCTAAAAAACTAGAGGTGGATAGGGTTTGCGTAAATAGAGATTATGAAAAATACGCAAAAGATAGGGACTCAAAAGTCAAAAAATCTCTGTCTGAAAAAGATATTGAATTTGAGAGCTTTAAGGATCAAGTCATTTTTGAGTCCGACGAAATTCAAACCAATGATGGGACCTTTTATAAAGTTTTTACTCCATATAAGAATTCATGGCTTAAAAAACTTGAAAATGTTGAGGACGCCATTTCTGAAAGACCTGTAGATGTATCAAAGCTTACATATAAACAAATAAAAGGCTTTTCTAAAAATATCACATTGGACGAGCTAGGCTTTGAAGAAGCTGAAGAGGCCAAAAAGAGGGATGTTAACCCTAAAAAAACATTAAAGGACTTTTTAAAGAGAGTGGACAAGTATCACGAGGAAAGAGACTTTCCAGCATTAGACTCGACTTCCCACATGAGTGTCTATTTACGTTTTGGCAATGTCTCAATTAGAGAGCTTGTGCGCTCATTAAAGCCCATAAGGGGAGAGGGCAAACAAACGTGGCTCAGTGAGCTTGTTTGGAGAGATTTTTATTCTGGCTTTTTGGACACCCATAATGAAGTGGAGACCAAATCATACAAGTACTCCGAGGTGGAGTGGGATAATGATCCAAAGCTGTTTAAGGCGTGGAAAGAGGGGAAAACCGGTGTTCCAATAGTTGACGCCGGGATGCGCCAGCTTAATGAAACGGGATGGATGCATAACAGAGTGAGAATGATAGTTGGCTCCTATCTAACAAAAATTTTACAAGTGGATTGGCGCAAGGGTGAGAAGTACTTTGGTGAAAAGTTAATTGACTACGATCTTGCTTCCAACAATGGAGGCTGGCAATGGTGCTCTTCGACGGGGACGGACGCAGCTCCTTATTTCAGAATTTTCAATCCTTACCGACAGTCAGAGCGCTTTGACAAGGAAGCCAAGTACATAAAGAAGTTTGTGCCTGAACTTGAGAAGCTCCCGGCCAAATATATTCATGAACCTCTCAAGATTGACTCCAAACTAGAAGAAAGCCACAACTTTAAACATGGAAAGGATTATCCCAAACCTGTTGCGGACTATAAAAGCAATAGAGAGAAAAGTATAAAAATCTTTAAGGAGGCCTCAAATGGTTAAGTATGATGTTGTTGTCATAGGCGCTGGGCCGTCTGGTATATTCTTGGCAAGAAAGCTGAAAGAGCTTGGAAAGTCTGTGGCGATTTTTGAAAAGAGCAATAACATAGGCGGCAGGCTCGCAACAAGAAGATTTAAGAATCACACATTCAATATAGGTGTTAACTCCTTTGAGTCCACCGTTAAAGAACTTAATGAAATGGTCGAGGCCGGAATTGAAAATGAGACTCTTATAAGAGATGGAGTTCAGATAAGGGCGAAAGACTCTATTACGGCGTGGACTAAAGGTCTCGTGGAAAATATTGAAGTTCACAAGAAGGCTAAACTTGAAAAGTTGGAGTGTGGTGAAAATGAGAATATTCTTCATTTCGATGGACATGAGTCTGTAGCTTCAAAAGATGTTGTTGTAACTATTCCGGCCCCTCAAGCAAAAGAGGTGCTTGAGAACTCGGGACTTAATGCCAGCAGTTTTGAAAAGGTCACATATAAAAGCTCAATCATTTATATGGTTGAACTTGAGAAGGAGCTAAAAGACCTAAAAGAATTTCACACGCTTCAACATGTTAAAAAAGACAACCTTCATTTTTATTTGCTTGAATTTGAGGAAGATTGGAACGAAAAGTCCAAAGAAGATCTTAGAGAGGAGTTTGATGAGATTTTTAAACCCATAGAGTCGTATGTTCATAAATGGAAATACGCCAAAGTGGACAAGTCTATATCCTCTGATCATCAATTCGATTTTAAATCAAATTCAATTTATATGGCCGGAGACTATTTTTTTGGAAGTGATATGGATGCCTCAATCCTGTCTGCTCAAAATATTTTAGACAACGTCTTTTACGTGCAATAAGGCTTCAGTATTGCTCGTAGCCTCCTTAAAGGGAAATTTTCTTTGGCGAAACACGGACTTTCCACTCCAGAGGAGGAGCATCATGAGTTTGGTTTTATGATTGCTACACTGCTTTGTTGTGGCGGTTTCAAATCTGGTTAATTTAAGGGAAAGGATGCCAGCAGATACAATCGCCAACACTTGTAAGAAGGACTAAACTCAGAAATGTCGAGAAATATAGAAATGTGGGTAGGAGGCGTTGCGTAAATCAATGTCGATCGTAAAAAAGTTCATTTTTTTTGAGGACTTAACCGCTTTAGATCATTGGCTGTCTAGAAACAGTTCCCAGAAGCTGCATCAATAGGGCTTGAAACCTCTCTTATGGCCTTTTCAATTGGTGAAAAGTTTGCTAAATCATAGACAATCGCTCTGCAATTGGGAGATTATCTCAATTCACACACACACTATTTTTTGAGGGACTTGAGCAGCATGAAATTGATTCGTTTACACCTGCAAGGCTTTAAATCGTTTAAAGACAAAACCACTATACATTTTGACGAGGGAATTACTGGCATCGTTGGCCCCAATGGATGTGGTAAATCCAATATCGTAGATGCCCTTTTTTGGGTAATGGGTGCTCAATCTGCCAAGCACCTTCGTGGAACGAATATGAAGGACCTCATATTTGCAGGCTCCTCCAAGTACAGTCCAGGAAGTTTTGCAGAAGTAACTCTTGTTCTTCAAAATGACACCGGAAAGCACATCCATATTGGCAATCAGGTAACTAGACCATCAGAAATAGCCTTAACCAGAAAGCTTTATAGAAACGGTGAAACTGAATACAGAATCAATGGAATGCCAGCAAGGCTAAAAGATATCCATGAAGTGTTCATGGACACTGGTGCCGGCGCTAAGTCTTACTCTATTATTGCACAAGGGGAAATTAATAGACTTGTACAAGCTAAGCCTGAAGAGCGTCGTGTAATGATTGAGGAAGTTGCGGGCATCACGAAGTTTAAGATTAGAAAAAAAGAATCTCTTAAGAAAATTGAAAGAACTCAATCTAATCTCAATAGGCTAAGTGACCTTCAGTCTGAAATATACAAAAACTTAAAACAATTGGAAAAACAGGCCGAGAAAGCTGACAAGGCCAGAAAACTAAAAGAAAAAATAAAGCGTCATCAGTTGATCGTTGATTCCCATAAAGAATTCGACTTCCTCACAGATTTTGTAAATGCAAAGAGAAAGCTAAAGCAGAATGAAGAGGACTTTGAACAGGCCAGCATGAGAAAGGACCAATTGGAACTTGCTCTTGAAGATGAAAGGATCAAAAAGACCGACCTAATGGAAAAGATCGATGGTCTTCAAGCTGAATACAACGAAATGGCCAAAGAGCTTGCAGCCAGTGAAGAAAGGCTCAAGCACTTAAAAAGAGCAAGAGAAGATAAAGAAAACAGAATAGAAGAGCGTCAAAGAGAAAATGAGGAACTTCAAGGTGATATTGAGGCAAGGTCTGAAAAGCTTGAAGAGCTAAAAGATAAATTAAGAGACTTAGAAAGCGCCAACTATGAAGAGATGGACTTCTCCACAATGGAAGAGAGAGTCGAAAACCTTAAGCTTGACCTTTCTGAGAAGGAAGAGTCAATCAGAGACCTTGTATCCGAACTTGAACAGGCCAAGGAAGAGTTTTCTGAAATTGATCAAAGAGTCTTTAGGAACAATTCTAAAATCGAGGAGTACTCCGGCAACCTCGAAGACATAGCTAGCGAGATTGAGGAAATTGAAACATCCACGGCCAACTTTTCTGACGATTTGGTTAAGCAGCGTGAGGAAGTGGCACAACTAAAAGACACTCTTTCTGACTTGGAAGAGAAACATTCCACAGCTAAAAGCGAGCTAAAAGAGAAAAGTGAACTTCTAAAGGAAAAAGACTCTAAACTACGTGTCCTTTCAAAAGAAGTTATCCAGCTAGAATCCAAAAAGCAGTCTTTGATAGATATTAATAAGTCTGGAGAAGGCGTTAAAGAAGGTGCCCTTCAATTTTTAGAAGGCGAAGCTAAGGACTCCTTTGAAATTCTTGGAAATATTATTGAGTGTGAAAAAGAATACGCTAAAGCGCTTGAAACTTTATTCGACACTAGTTTTGACGCTTTAGTTGCAAGCAGTAAAGACAATGAAGCTTTGGGGGGATGGTACAATGAAAACCCTTCTGCGAGCTTGGACTACATTATCCCTCAGGAGAACGGTGCGGACTGCGGGGTAGAAACAATTGAAAGACTTCAATTAAAAGGTCTTGAGGGCGTTGTCGCAATCAATGACATTCTTAAAGTTAACGAGGATAAATTCTCCAAGGCCATGGCTATTTTCTTCAATGGCTATTATATAGCTCAAAACTTAAGTGGAGAGTTGGCCCTCAAGGTTGCTGAAGATATTCAATTTAAAGGACTTGTTTCTTTAGATGGCAGTGTATTTGTAGAGAAAGGTCTCAATGACGTAAAAATATCGAAAAGAAACCCTGATGAAGAGGTTATGGGCGTTGTTCAAAGAAACAACCTGATAAACGAACTCTCTGAGCAGTATGAAGCTAAAAAGGCCGAGCTTGACGAGTTAGAACAATTAGTAAGCGCTTTAGAAGAAGAAATTGAAGATTCAAGGTCCCAGTATGAAGACCTTTCCGCCACACTTTCAGAAACCAATACAAGGTTTGTTTCTTTAAAGTCTTCTCTTGAATCAAGAGAGGAGAGCTTTGGCGCGACTTCTTCAAGACTTGATATCTTAACAAAAAGAAAAGCAGAAATATCAAAGGCCAAGCTTGAAATTCTTGAAAAAGAAGAGGGTCTTCTGGACCAAAAGAATGACTTAGAAGAAAAAATTGAGGCTTACCAAGAGCAGCTTGAAGAGTTGAAGGAACGTGAACAGGAAATAAAGGCATCTTACGAAGAGCAACGTGGCGAATTGCTGGAGGTTCAAGCGAATGCCAAAACTTTCCATTCACAAGTAGAGGGCCTTCAGTCACAAATTGAAGATGTTGAGGCACAGCTTCAGAGATATAAAGAAAAGCAACTGTCGAATAACGAAATGCTGGACACCCTTGAATTTGAAATTCAAGAGGCTGAGCAGTCTCTTGAGGGACTCCAGGAGCAAAACAGCGACCAGGCCGAAGTTATGAGCGAAAAGGAGAGCTTTTTAAACCTTGTAAAAGATGAATTGACCCAACTACTAACAGGGATGCAAGGTAGAGAGTCAGAAGTAAAAGAGCTTGTAAGCAGCATTAATAAAATTGAAAAATCGAATGTTGAACTGAACCTTAAAGTAGAACAGATCATTGTAGATGAGGAGATTTTAGTTAAGGACTGCTTTGACAAGTACAGGGTAGACTTAAGACAAACTCTTAAGAGCTTTTTGGAACTTCACAGTGATGAGCTTGAAGAGCTTGCATCCCTTGAATCCATGTATGTGATGGAGGGAGAAAGCGGGGAAATCGAAATTAAGGCCGAGGCCTATGAGTTTGAAAAGAAATTTCCTGCTGTGCTTAGAGAATCCAAGGAGAAGTTTAAAAGATATCGCTCAGAGTTCAATCGACTTGGGGAAATTAACTGGCAGGCAATTGAGGATTACGAGCGTCAAAAACTTCGCTATGACTTCTTGAGAGATCAAGAGGGCCAGCTCAAAAAATCTCTTGAAGACCTCGAGACCGCTATCATGCATATTGATGAAAAATCAAAAGCAAGATTTAAAGAAGCATATGACGAGGTCAACTTTCGCTTTGAAAAAGTCTTCCCTATTATTTTTGGTGGGGGAGAGGCCAGACTTGAAATCGTTGGTGACATCGACAGTGCTGAATGTGGCATAGATATTATAGCGAAGCCTCCTGGAAAGAAGATGCAATCCATTAACCTGATGAGTGGTGGTGAAAAGGCCATGACTGCGGTTTCTTTGATATTCTCTATCTTTTTAGTCAAGCCTGCTCCTTTCTGTTTGCTTGACGAGGTTGATGCGCCACTTGATGATGCCAACGTTGGAAGGTTTAATGAACTTTTAAGAGAGATGAGTGAGGAGTCTCAGTTTATTTTGATTACTCACAATAAGAAGACGATGGAACTCAACGATACTCTCTACGGTGTAACAATGCAGGAGCCTGGAGTTTCCAAGGCAGTTTCTGTACAATTGCATTAATAAAAGAGGTTTATATGAAATTGCTTATTGGATTTTTTTTAACACTTAATTCTTTTGCAGCTTTTCTTCCAAAAAGCTTTGACGCAAAGTTTGTAGACGTAAGAGGAAAAAAAGAAATTCCAGTAAACATTAAGTACAAATATCCTAAACAAATCTTCTATGAAGTGAAGGGAGACACCCCCCTTCTTTATGTGTGCAATCAAAAAAAGACCTGGAAATATAGCCCTCCATTCATTGAAGGCGAGAAGGGGGAGTTGGCAGTTGGAGATTCTGGCCAGTTCTGTTATTCCAGAATTTTTGACTCTCTCTCTAAAGGACTTAGTGACAACAAGTTATATAAAACGTCCAAAAATGGTACAAAAGCAGTTTTGAGTTTTACTAAGAAGGCCGTGGATCAGCTGGGTCTCGAAAAAATTGAAATCAGTTTTTCTGAGGATCTTAAAGAAGAAACTTCTCTCTCTGATGCGAAAAGCTTGAAACTTTATCTTGAAAACAAGGCCGAGCCTGTGCTCCTAAAGCTTGTTTCTATCGATGTTAATCCAAAGCTTGATAGCAAGATATTTAAGTTTGAAGCCCCAAAGAACACAAAAACCATTCAAATGAAGTAGGCCTAGCGGTAATTGTTAAAGAGTCTTCTTAAAGCAAAAAGATCTTTTCCATAGAAAACACTGTCAAGGGCGTCTTGCAATTCGATGGATGAATATTGAGGCAAATCGATAAGATTTAGGCTATGTATCTCAATATTGTTTTCATTTTTGGCCACTAACTTTATCCTTTCCACACCCCAACCTTTTATTTGACCTAGCTTTACGGGTTCGAGAAGATCAAATGCCAAGAACATAAAGTGAAGGTCTTTGTTGTGAATGTTCTCCTGGAACTCACTACTATAAACCATTCCGCGATTTTGTATATCTAGCTGGACCTCCATTGTATTCCCATCAATTACAACACCCTCTGTGGTCACTCTATCCTTAATCCAACCACATGCAACAATCTCATTTGAAGACTTACAGGTATCATACACGCTAGCCACTTCCACATTTTTTTGAGGTAGATTGTAATAAACAAGGGCACCAATAATGGCGATTGCGACAGCGATCTTTATAGGCCAGTTTGATTTTTCCGACTCGTAAGGACGCCTCACCTTTTTATTTTTTCTAGCTTTTCGAAGCTTTTCCTCCAAGGCCGGATTTAAGGCCGGAGACTCCTCTTGTTTTTTATTCACTACGGGAGCAGCTTCAGAAACTGTGGATGAGTCATAGCTAATAGAAACTTGAATATCGCCAGGTAGCTCCAACTCATGAAAGTCGAAGTAGGGAATCCATTTATTGGGAGAAATTCGCTCCCCATTAAGCAGGATCCAATTGTTTGATGAAATGTTGGAGATATATAGCTGACCATTTTCAACTTTGATACTCAGATGGGATCTCGATACAGCAGGGTTAAGCACTCTAATGTCACAGTCCGAGCCACGGCCTAAACTTACATTTTCTTTGTCCGTTTCAACATCTATGAGAACTTTCTCTTTGTCTTCAAGTTTAATCTTCATTATTCATGTCCTAGTATGCTCTTATTGTAAGGGATAAGGGCCACTTTTGGGAATAATACAAAAATATGCCGGTAAAGCGACAGGCCTTCATTGCTGAAGGCCTGATAGATGTGATTTTGATGTGACTATTGAAGGGGCTGTGAAGGGAATGGCTTCCTTGCCAGACTTGGTTACTCCATCATTATTAAAGATTAATTATTTATTGATTAACTAGGCCGCAATCTGCTCTTCAGAAAATTGGCCGAAACACTTCTCAACCTTATTGTTGTGTTCACTCATTAGTTCTTGGGCCTTTAAGTCCAAATTAGAGTCTAAAACTGTTGCCGACTCAAACTTGCATTCTGTAAAGCCGCTATTGGTGAGCGAGCACGATAGATAGTTGCTGCTAAGGGAATTCGTGATGCAAAAGTTGCAACTATCTATCGTGCAGGCCACAAAATTGCATGTTTCAAATTTGCTGAAATGAAAATTGCAATTTATAAACTTGCAGCCCACGAATGAGCAGTCTTTAAAGGTGGTTGCCTGGATTTCTGAACCAATGAAAACAACGTTTTCGAAAGTTACACCTTCATAGCGGCCACCACAGATATAGCCATTCTCCAGAAGTGCATCCTTAACAAGTTGGTCCTTAAGGTTTACATAAGTACCTGTAATTAATGCATTTTCGAACTCAATTATTGTTGTTTCCATTTCTGCCTCCTCGGCGTCAGGTTCTAAAGCCATTATGACAAGTTTGACTCATTGCGTCAAGCAATTTGTTTGCACTGTGCAATAAAATTGCAATTCGACATGCAATTTTAGCAGCTTGGGGAGTTAAAATATCTAAACTTGCATATGAGAATGCCGATATGCAATATGATCCAATTAAAAAGGAGGGTCCAGATGATAAGATTTAACCCGGAATACACCGATATGTTCTTAGGAGTTGTCAGAAAGTACATGCAACTCAGAGGAGGACTTTCCCAGAAAGAGCTGGCCGAAATGGTTGATATAGGGATTTCCACCATGTCGAGGTTTCTCAATCAGAAAACCAAAGAATTGGATCCTCAGCTGATAGCCAGTATGACCGCTAAATTAAATATTCCCTTGCACGAAATTATTGATTTTGTGGAAGAGGACTCCACAGAGATGTTTAAGAAACTGGTGGCATTTTATAAGGCGCAAGGTGCTGATGAAAGACCAGAGGCACAAGAGAGTGAGCTGGGCGCAATAGAAGAAGGGCTTGATGAAGATAGTACCCGGACCAAAACAAAGGCCAATATTAAAGGGGTGAGCATGCCCTTTGGGGAGCGTAGAGCTCAGGAGGCCTCAAATATGTCCATAAGGGATAAGTTGAACAGGCTTAGCCCGAGACAAAAGGGTTTTCTCACAGACTTCCTGGATCTAGATGTTGAGGGAAGAGACTTAATCGTTGATGTGGGTAACTCTTTATTTAGATACTTTAAACAAAGCAGTGCGGATTTTTAATGCTTAAAACTTTCTCCATTTTACTTTTATTTTCATACTCAGCTATGAGTATGCCAAACAGTTTTGAAGTCTGGTTTTTAAGTCCAGACAGTAAGGAAGCTTATCTTCCCGAAAGATTGTTGGACAAAGGTGTGGAGATAAAAAAGTCTGTTGCTCAGAGTAATCTCCAATGCCAAAGAATGGGGGAGTATTGTTTTGATCCCCAAGTCGGACTGTATAAAATGGGTGGCAAGAAAGAGATATTGCGTGACTCAGATTATACTGTGATAGACAAATTAGAGGATCACTCTGATAAAAGGGTTGCACAAGGGAAGGAGTTTAAAGACACCAACTGCAGTGGCAGCGGTTTGTTTTCAATGTTTTGCAGTAAGGAAAAGTCTAAGCTCAAGCAAGCAAAGCTGGAGATATGGATCGACACAAGCTCTACTATGAAACAGGTGGACTTTGAAGGATACGATCAACAGTGCAAGAGAGAGAGCTTCTTGAGGCTTCTAACAACCAAGTGCTCTTTTAATGAAGATGCAAAAGTTTATATATTTGATGAAACCAAAAAACAGCTAGGTAGAATGGACAGAGTTTGCCTAAATGCTGGGCTTAATAATAGTGACAGAATAATTAGAGATATAAAAACCTCAAAAGCGTCCCACCTCATTGTAATAACCGATATCTTTGAGGCATCCGAAAAACTTATAAACTTCGTCGAAACCACCGACGTAGGATTGGTAAAAGGGATCGAATCTCCTATGTTTGCGAGTGATTTAAAAACTCATATACCAAGATTGAAGAAAAAGTGTCTTTAGACCTTCCAGCACGCCCTTTTCAGTGTAAAAATTAGTAAATTTAAGCTATCTGTAAGTCATGAATAAGTCTTTAATTGATTGGTCACACCAAGAATTCTCAAATCTTCCATGGAGAAAAAATAGAACCCTATTTAGGACCCTGGTTTCTGAAATTATGTTGCAACAGACAACAGTTTCAACTGTCTTGAATCACTTTGAAAGGTTTATTCAAGAGTATCCAAGTGTCGAGCACATTGCCAAGGCGACTAACGAACAACTTACAGTAAGCTGGAAGGGACTTGGCTATTACAGAAGGGCCAGAAACCTAAAAAAGGCGTGTGAGTATTTTCATGAAAACTTCAATGGAGAGATTCCTTTAAACTTTGACTTATTGATAGAAGCTCCCGGAATTGGTGAGTACACCGCAAACGCCCTTTTGAGCATTGGAGCAAATCAAAAGGCCCTGGCGCTGGATGCAAACTTGGAAAGAGTTCTATCGAGAATTCATGGGATAAAAGAACAAAAAGGGCCGAAGCTTTTAAAACTTCTTAAAAAGAAATTTGATGAAGGTGAGATCGCTCCAGATATTGAAAAGTTTGGGCCAAGGAAATTCAACGAGGCATTAATGGATTTAGGCCGCAACTGGTGTAAGGCCAACAAGGCCTCTTGCGATTTGTGTCCTCTTTCCCATGACTGTTCAGCTGCAAGCTCAGGCAGACCTTTAGATATTCCAATTAGGCCTGCTAAGAAGTCTGGCGACATTAGTTTCAATTTGGTGCTTCTGCGACTTTTATTTTTTAAGGATGGCCATATCTATGTATATAGGAAAAAAGAAAGTGAATGGCTGGCAGGCCAGTATGAAGTGCCAACCTTCACTCTGCAATGCGAAGATTCGAACTTTTCTCAGTACCCATTTTTAGATTTTTCCGATCACCACTTTTTACCTGAATATAAGACGTTGATCACTAAGTATAGAATCACCAACAAAGTGCTTGTGGTTAATGACCAAGATTTAAAGCAGCTGAATGTAGACCCATCCCTTTACCAGTTGAAACCAGTCGACGCAAACTCAAACCTTTCCACTGCGACGATGAAGGCCATACAGCTGCTGAAATAGCTTAAGTCACAGAATTTATTGAGCTGAGGTTTCAAAACTTAAAAAGTGTAAGTCTGATGTAAGTGGCCGAGCCAGTGCTGAAAAGATAATTAACCCTTCATTCACAGGAGGGTTCAGTGAACTTAAATGAGTTTTTGGCACTATTTCAAACAAATTTATATCTGCTTAGAAAGATTAAAAATTATAGTCAAAGAGAAATGGCCACAAGGATCAATATCTCCTTTAGAACCTATCAGCGTCTTGAGTCTGGAGAGGCCGTTCCTTCATTGATAGATATTTATAATCTTTCTAAAGAGTTCGATCTTAGCCCTGTGGACATTATTGATTTTTCTTGTAAATCGATTCCTTTGAAAGAGGCAAGTTATGAAGAAATTGAGGAGAGATTTGGGATAACTGACTACGAAGTGGTCTCCTTCATAAAAGATTTTGAATATAAATCGGCAAGAAAGTTGGAAGTTAAAAAGAATATTCTTTCCAATGAAGGCTTTCATGAATTTAGTATGCCTTTGATGTTCTCTGATTTTAAATTTCTTACTGTGAATGATCGATTTAAAAAATCTTTTGGAGCCACCAAGTTAAATCTAACTCCAGAAAAAATCCCCACTGAAAAGGACCTTTGCTCACTGAGCTTCCTAAACAAAGTGATTAAATTACAAAAAAATTATTTTCTCTACAGCTTTGATGGAGAATGCAGAGACCCAAATGAGCTGCGGTGGAAAGGCTTTGGAAAAGTCTGCAATCAGGGAGAGTCAAAGTACTTAATCCTTGCAAGGTTGTATTAGTCTGCTACGCAGCTCTCAAAGTGAATGTCACTTAAATAACCTAACTTTCTGCTGTCGTGATCTATTTGAGACATTCTTATCGATGGGCCTTTTTTGTATGCTTTGATAATAGAATCAATTGTTGTTTCGCTGTCCCTATCCATATATGTGTTCGTAAGGTCCATATAGAAAAGGCCTGTGATATCTAAAAAGAAAATCCCCTCATCTTTTTTCTTTACTTTTAGCGGATCGAAAACCTTTTGGTCTGCTCCGATTTCAACACCATTTCCGTCTAAAAGTAGGGGGTAGAGCTTACCTGGAGATTTCCCGTAGTAAACAGTTATGCCTTCAGCAGAAATGTGAAGGGATGCACAGTTAACCTTTCCCTTGGTGACCATACATTTGGTTTTTGTTTTACAAGAAACCTTGCCTTTAGAGAGTCTTTGCATCGTCTCGGCAACGCTTGGGCCACCCTTTGATGGAGTGAGTTTCCCGTTTTCTATTAACTTGTCGGCGAGTAATAAGGACTCCCAGTCTGCATAGATTGGAATGTCTAAACCTTTATGAGTTAGATTAAATCCTTGTATGACTTCTCCTCTGAAGAGTATCCCTGGTAAAATCGAGGTGTCACTTAATCCTGTTATACACTTTTTTAGCTCATCCTCGTCTAGTGACTCTACCCCACTATTAGAACATTCTCCGCCGTCGCCTTGTTTTTTGTCGCCGCCGTCGCCTTGCTTTTTGTCGCCGCCGTCGCCTTG
>CERC01066868.1_pt1 | contig 71043 bp, 62 predicted proteins | sample 530921 | NCBI WGS metagenome assembly CERC01 (sample SAMEA2621099, study PRJEB7988) | marine metagenome | isolation source: saline water (ENVO:00002010), including
AATGACGGTGCAACCGGTGCGACTGGGCCACAAGGTCCGGCAGGTCCCCAGGGTCCAGCAGGTCAGGATGGTGCAACGGGACCACAAGGTCCAGCAGGTCAGGATGGTCAAGATGGTCAAGATGGCGCAACAGGTCCCCAAGGTCCAGCAGGTGATCCTGCAACTGATGACCAAACATTGGCAACAACTGGAGCTGCAGGCCAAATATCAATTTCTGGTGGTAACGCTATTACCTTGAATGTAAATGATGCTGATTCAAATGCATCAAACGAAATTCAAACTATTACGTCTACTGATGGTTCGGTAACGGTTACTCCAAATGGAATCAATTATAACCTATCTGTGCCAACGGCAAACGGAGCAGAAACCATAGTGGAAGCGGCACCGGATACAGATATCAGTGTTACTGGAACTGGTACGTCGGCTGATCCATATTTAATTGCCAATACAAGACCGGATATTTTCTATCCACCTTCTATTGAGGTAGATGTGGCAACAACGGGTACAGGTAGAACAATTGATTTACATGCGGAGTATTTAGCTCAGTACGGTACACCGGCAGTGGTTAGCGCAGGTGCCCCAACAGCAATACCAACTTATGCGAATAATGAATTGTATTATTATGTAACATATTATGATACAACTGTATTTGCAAATGTTAGTGTAAACGCTACGGGTATAATGACTTACGATGTTATAGCGGCTCCAACAGATTATAATACACTGATCAATGTAGTTTTTGTAGCTCAATAATTAGCTAATTGAAACAAAGATCCCAAATCGATTTGAAAAAAAATTATACATATAGAACTATAATCCTAGGCATTGTTTTTACAGTGCTGGGGATTTTTGTCTCAAACGCGCAGTTTTTATTGCAGGCTCCAACAGATAGTGATCAAAATAACTTTCGTTGGTACGAAGCCTCGGATACTGCAACAGTTTTGGGTACAGATTCTTTTTACGAAGTAACCCAACCTGGTATTTACTTTGCAACATACGATGGTACTTTATGTGGTTCTAATGCAACGGGTTATTTTATTGTAACGGATTGTAATAATCCTGAGAATGAAGTAACCATGGATATTACCAACAATGTATCTACCGGAGCTACGGTAAATTGGAGTCCGGCTATTACGGGAGACCAATTAAGGCCAATGGTAACTGCAACCGATGCTGTTGTAAAATATACGGCGATGGTAACCAAGGCGGGCAATACGTTCAACCTCCCTAATTTTACTGTGGTTTGTTTACCACAAGCAGCAGACTTAGAAGACGATTTTGTAACCACTGATGAAGAAGTACCTGTAGTTATAGATATTTATGGTAATGATGCCGATTTACCCGATGTTGGTGCTTTAACAGCGACCGATCCTTCTAATGGTTCGGTAACCATTGATGATGGTGGTACACCCAATGATCCTTTAGATGATATTGTAACCTACACTCCAGATACAGATTTTAATGGTACCGATAGTTTTGACTATACCATTTGTAATGCTTATGGAGATTGTAGCACAGCTACAGTAACCATTGAAGTTTTACCGGTTTTAGATACCAACGATGATTCCATTGCAATTGATATAAATGCAATTACTGCCATAGATACATGGCAATTGAACGATAATGATTTGCCAACAGATGGTTCGTTCAGTGTTACACAACCCACCAATGGTTCTGTTACCGTTGATGATAATGGTACGCCAAATGACCCATCAGATGATATTCCTACGTATTTTCCTAACAATAATTACTTAGGTACAGATGCTTTTGACTATACGGTTTGTGATACTGTTGGTAACTGTAGTACATCAACCATTACAATTATGATAAATCCATTAGGTGTAGATATGGATAGTGATGATGATGGTATTGTAGATAGCTTTGAAGATTTAAATTTAGATGGTGATAACGATCCATCTACCAACCCGACCGATACGGACGGAGATGGATTTCCGGATTATTTGGATATCGATGCAGATGGCGATGGTATACCCGATAATGTTGAAGCTCAGGCAACTACTGAATACATTCCGCCATCAGGGATCGATGCGAATACCAATGGTTTAGATGATGCCTATGAAGCTAATGGTTTAACTGGAATATTCCCAGTAGATACAGATGGAGATAACCTGCCGGATTATTTAGATGAGGATAGTGACAATGATAATGTGCCGGATGCTATAGAAGGTCATGACTATGACCATGACGGTATTCCAGATGTTGTAGCAATTGGTTCTGATAAGGATAATGACGGTTTAGATGATGGATATGAAGGAGCAATTTCTGTAGATACCGATGTCAACGATGAAATTGATGACCCGTATGCACAACTTCCTAATACCGATAGTGATGAAGAATCAGATTATAGGGATACGGATGATGACGATGATGGTATTGAGACTCGTGATGAAGATTTAAATCTAAACGGGGATTATGCGGATGATGATACGGACGGTGATGGTATACCTAATTATTTGGATTCAGATTTAGGTCAATTAGAAGAAGAAATTGAAGTTTTCAACGTTATTACACCTAACGGTGATGGTATTCATGATGTTTTAAGAATAAACGGATTGGAAAATTATCCTAATAACACCTTGAAAATCTATAACAGATGGGGAGTATCGGTTTATATGACCAAGGCATATAATACAGAAGGTAATGTCTTTGATGGTACTTCTGAAGGAAGGGTAACAGTAGATGTTGATCGTAAATTACCGGTAGGTACATATTTCTATATACTGGATTATGAACTGCCTAATGGAGAAACCGAAACATTGTCTGGTTACATATATATAAATAGATAAGAACAATGCTTAAAGATTTTATATACAATAATAAAGTGCAACTACTAAAACGGGTTTTCACCATAGTGATGCTTGGTCTTGGGGTATTTTGTTACGGCCAGCAAGACGCGCAGTACACTCAGTATATGTATAATACCATTAGTGTGAATCCTGCATACGCCGGCTCTAGAGGGCATATAAGTATAGGTGCTTTACATAGATCTCAATGGGTGGGCTTAGATGGTGCACCAACTACACAGACTTTTAATGCACATTCCCCAATTGGATATAGAGGTGTAGGCTTAGGACTTTCTATTGTTAATGATGAAATAGGACCTACGTCAGAAACTAATTTTGATATCGATTTTTCATACACCGTATGGACTTCAACCGAGGGTAGATTAAGTTTTGGTTTAAAAGCAAGTGCTAACTTGTTGGATATTAGGTTTTCAGAATTAAATCAATATACTACAGATCCTACTTTACAGCAAGATATAGATAATAGACTTTCGCCAAATATTGGAGCGGGAGTATACTATCATACAAATAGGTTTTATGCGGGTTTGTCCGTACCCAGATTTCTAGAGACCACACACTTTCAAGGATCAAATTTATCTACGGCAAAAGAACAAATGAACCTTTATTTGATTACCGGATATGTTTGGGATTTAAACGAATTTTTAAAATTTAAGCCAGCACTACTTACCAAAGTGGTAAGAGGAGCACCTTTACAAGTAGATTTATCGGCGAACTTCATGTTGAACGATAAATTTATTTTAGGAGCGGCCTATAGATGGGATGCCGCCTTTAGTGGTATGGCTGGGTTTAATGTATCAAACAAATTTTTAATTGGTATAGCATACGATAAAGAAACAACGGAACTTGGTAATACAGCTTTTAACGATGGATCTTTTGAAGTTATTTTCAGATATGATTTCATAACTACCAAGAACAATTTAAAATCTCCTCGTTTTTTCTAGTATTTTCTTTTTATACATCATTACGTAAAATAAGTTAAAGGCCTTATTTTTACGTTATGAAGGAAGAACAGGTAATTCTCGTAAATCAAGATAACGAACAAATTGGTACCATGCCCAAAATGGAAGCCCATGAAAAGGCGGTGTTGCATAGGGCATTTTCAGTATTTATTGTAAATGACAACGGAGATATCATGTTGCAACAAAGAGCGGCATCAAAATATCATTCTCCATTACTTTGGACCAATACATGTTGTAGCCATCAGCGCGTTGGTGAATCCAATATTGAAGCCGGCAAAAGAAGGTTGCAGGAAGAAATGGGATTTCAGGCTGAATTGAAAGAGTTATTTTCCTTTATATATAAAGCTCCTTTTGATAATGGATTAACGGAACATGAATATGATCATGTTATGTTAGGTAGTTTTAATTCAGAACCTAACATAAATCCTGATGAAGTAGAAGCCTGGAAATGGATGTCACCGGAAGCTGTAAAAGAGGATATTTCTAAAAATCCCAACGATTATACAGCGTGGTTTAAGATTATCTTCGATAAGTTTTACGAACATTTATTTAATACGCCGGCGTAATGATGAAGGTCAAGGTAAGTAGAAAAGCACATTTTAATGCAGCCCATAGATTATATAGGAAAGATTGGGATGATAGTAAAAACATTGAAATTTTCGGTAAATGTAATAACCCTAATTTTCATGGTCATAACTATGAAATGGTTGTGAGCGTAACAGGTGAAATAGATCCAGAAACAGGTTTTGTAATGGATATGAAGGTGTTAAAAGATTTGATCAAAGTTGAGATTGAAGATTATTTAGATCACAAAAACCTTAATGTTGAGGTAGAAGAGTTTAAAAGCTTAAATCCTACGGCTGAGAATATTGCAGTAGTTATTTGGAAAAGATTGCGTTCGCATATTCAAAAAAGTCATGAGCTTGAAGTGGTTCTTTATGAAACACCTAGAAACTATGTTACATTTTCCGGATAAATTTAAAATGTAAGAAAAAACTTTATTTTTCGTTATTAGTTTAATTTAGTAGACCAACAAAAAAACAATCAATGATACATCCATTAAAATTTAAGCCTATTTTAAAAGAAAGGCTATGGGGAGGCACCAAATTAAAAGAGGTGTTTGGAAAACCAATAGAGAGTGATATTACTGGTGAAAGCTGGGAATTATCTACCGTACCAGGAGATATTTCGGTGGTGACCAATGGAAGCTTAGAAGGTAAATCGCTTCAAGAATTAATAGATTCCAATGGCGAGGAGTTGTTAGGGAAAAGCGTTGTTGAGCGTTTTGGAAAGGAATTTCCCATTTTAATAAAATTCATTGATGCAAAACAAGACCTATCTATTCAATTGCACCCAAATGATGCCTTGGCAAAAGAACGTCATAATTCTTTTGGTAAGACAGAGATGTGGTATATTATGGATGCAGATCCTAAGGCAGAGCTTATAGTTGGTTTCAATAAAGATGTTACCAAAGAAGAATATGCTGAAAGTGTTGCTAATGATACCCTACTTGATCTTCTTAATTATGAGCAAGTTAAAGAAGGGGATACATTCTTTATCAATACCGGAAAAATTCATGCTATAGGGGCAGGGGTAATGTTGGCAGAGATTCAGCAAACTTCAGATGTTACCTATCGTGTTTTTGATTTCAATAGAAAAGACAAAGATGGAAACCTTAGGGAGTTACATACAGACTTGGCATTAGATGCTGTAGACTATGAAAAGAAAGACGATTTTAAAGTTTCTTATAGCCAGGAAAAGAATGAAGTAAATACCATGGTAGATTGCCCATATTTTAAAACGAACTTTATTGAGCTTACTGAAAACTTGGAATTGGATACGGTAAATAGAGATTCGTTTACCATTTTTATGTGTGTTGGCGGTGAAGCTAAGATCAGTACTGCAGAAGGTGAAGTAGCTATTAAGAGTGGCGAAACGGCACTATTACCAGCATCTACACAGAAAATTTCATTACAATCTACAGGAGCTAAATTGTTAGAGGTTACTATTTAAGCTGTAATTAACAATACGGCAAACCAAAAATTGTACTTTTGTAAAAAATAATTAGAGATGGCAAGTATTAAAAATTTAAAGAAAGATATTAATAATGTTCTTGGTGACATTATAGAAGGTGTTTATATAGTAGAGGCAACCAACGGTACTACGCATTCAAAAGAGGGTACTGCCATTATTGATGAGGCAATAGCTACATTTGATGAATTGGTAGCTAAAGTCAATAAGAATGATGTTGAGAACAAAAAAGCACATTTCAAAGAAGTAAGAAGTGATTTGGAAACAAAAGCAACTAAATTGGTAGAGGACCTAAACAAGTTGGCTTAATTCAAAATTCCTTTAGAAATAAAAAAGCATCCTGATCATTAGGATGCTTTTTTATTTATACCAATTTGGTAAGTGTATTAATTCTTTCCAAGTAGTGCAGCTAGCTCTTTACCATATTTAGATGCCGCCACCTCTGGTGATAGCACACTATAAATAGAATCTAAATATTTTTTGTTGGCATCTGGTATTTCCTTAAGTGCAACATAAGGCGCAATAAAGGATGATTTGTTGTTAAGAGCAAAATTGATGGCAAAAGCATAGCCGCGTTGTAAATTTCTATTGCTGATATTTTCTAGGGAATCAATACTCACAGCACTTACGTCACCCTTTGCTTGCGCGGCATTCATCATAATTTCAATATTTCTCTTATTAATGCCAGACATGGTCTCTCTGTATTCTTCAAGTCTTTTTTGAGTTTCAGAGCCGGTAATTTTAGCTGTGGTATCAAATGTATTCCAATCGGAATTTATGGTCATCGTACCTGGTTCCGCAAAGAAAGTAATACGGTCATTGATATCGTTGTTATCTTTCTTATCTAAATACAGATAAAATATTTCAGGACTGGATAATTTGGTTTTGAAAGAGAAATTTCCATCTCCGTTAATGGCAACCGAATCTACAGTAATTAAAACTGAATCTGGTACATGTTGCAGGTAAAGCGTACCTTTTTTTAAACCTTTTATTTTACCGTTTACAATTAGGGTTTCTTTTGTGTTATCACCACAAGAGCTCAACGCCAATAGTGCAGTGATTACGAATAATATTTTCTTCATTCTTCTGATTTAGGGCGCAAATATCTATAAAATTTGATAATTAAGAACGCCAACTTTTTAATTTGTTAGTAACTAAGGTCTGTTTATAAGCTTGAAGCCACTTCCATCAAATATGCACATAGCAATGCGCCACCTGTACCTACAACGTAGCCTAAAACGGCCAATAATACTCCTACCGAGGTCAATGAAGGGTGAAATTCAGCAGCTACAACAGGTGCAGAAGCAGCGCCACCAACATTCGCCTGACTACCTACCGCTAGAAAGAAATACGGAGCTTTTATCATTTTAGCCACTAATATCATTAATCCTGCGTGAATGCTGATCCAAATAAAACCAACGGCGATCAATCCTGGATTTTCAAGAACTTTGCCAAGGTCCATTTTCATACCAATGGTGGCAACCAAAATATAAATGAACATTCCACCAATTTTGCTGGCACCCGCCCCTTCATAATTTTTAGCTTTGGTGAAAGAAAGTGCTATACCTAAACCAGTAGCGATAACCACCATCCAGAAAAAACTAGAACCTAAGAAAGATAAAAAACTTTTTTGGTCGCTTACTACATCAAAACTACTGGTTAAATATGTGCTCATGTAATCACCAAAAAAATGAGCGATACCTACTGCTGTAAATGCCAAGGCAAGCATAATCATATAATCGTTCAAGGTAGGTACACGGGTAATTTTCTCCGTAAACTCGGTCACCTTTATTTTTAAGGTTTCAATAGCAGAAGTATCAGCCTTTAACCATGTATCAATTCTTTTGGTTTTACCAACTCCTAATAAAACAATGGCCATCCAAACATTGGCTACCACAATATCAATTAATACCATACCACCATATTTTTCAGGGTTATATTGAAAAATTTCTAGCATGGCAGCTTGGTTGGCACCACCACCGATCCAACTACCGGCAATTGTAGATAGTCCCCTCCAAATAGCATCAAAATCGTTACCGCCAACTGTATCGGGTGAAAAGATAGATACAATAAGAATAGCAATGGGACCACCGATAATAATACCTGCGCTACCGGTCAAAAACATAATAATTGCCTTAGAGCCTAAGTTGCTAATAGCTTTAATATCTATACTTAAGGTCATAAGTACCAAGGCAGCCGGTAAAAGATATCTACTTGCCATAAAGTATAAATTGGAGATTTCATCGGAAACTATGCCGGTACTTGTCAGTATTGCAGGTAATAAATAGCACATAAGAACAGCCGGGACTATGGAATAAAACTTGCTCCAGAAGCCCGTTTTTTTATTTGAGGTGTAAAAGATGAAACCTAAGCACAGTGCTAAAAGTCCAAAAACTACAGTGTCATTTGTTATAATGGGCTGGGCAATTAAGTGTGGCATATACATATAGGTAAGTTGCTAATTTCAAATATAGTTAATTCACTAAGTTTTCTGCAATGTAATGCGCTACACCATCTTGGGTGTTTTCTAATGTTATATAAGTTGAAATAGCTTTTACTTCTTCTCTTGCATTTGCTACGGCAACACCGCAGCCTACATTTGAAAGCATATCTATATCATTATAATTATCTCCAAATGCGATTACATCTTGCAATGATTCATGGTCTTTTAATAGCAGCTGTATAGCAGATAGTTTTGAAACTTCTTTTGGAGCAATCTCAATTAAAGTATCGTTAGAACGGTAAAGATTCAGTAATGCACCCAATTTTTCATTAAGAATAGGCATTAATTCATCTGCACTTTCTTTAGTACACATAAGCATAATTTTGTGAGCACCTATTTTTCGTTCATTCCAGTCGCTTAAAGTAGTATCGGTATCTTGAAAAGTAGGGGTAGATTTAGTGTATTTAATTTCTTTTTCTACACGTACCGATGTTCTTGGAACGTACCATTCATTTTTATAATATAGTCCTAAGTCTGCATTAAGCCCTTTACACAACAAATAAATTTGGTTTAAAACGGAAATAGGTATGAATACAGATGTAATTTCAGTATTGCCAGATAGTACCAAAGCGCCATTATAACATATTATAGGCTGTTCTTTAATACCTAAATCTTCTTGAATGTAATACATAGCACTGGGCATTCTTGCGGACACTAGTATTATGTTGGTTTCATGTTTAATTTTATTGATCTGTTCAATAAGATATTTAGAAACGTCACTTTTAGAAGATAGCATTGTACCATCTAAATCTGAGCATAGGAATTTGAATTTCATTTTAAATATTTAACCAGTAGGTAAGTTTTAAGTTGATAGAACGATATTTGGGTTCAAACGAATTGACAAAATAATTGTCATTATACACTATAAATAAATCTGACAATGGAGCAAAACGCCATTGCAACCTAGAGTTAAAACCTAAATTATCTCTTTGGTTACTATATTGTACCAGCGTAGACCAAAATATAGACTTGCTAAAGGTAACATCTATTTTAGGACTAATTAGCCAAATATCTGTACTTGAATAGGGTTCCGGTAACGATATTTTATCATAGTTCATGGCCAATGACAAAAAAACTTTGGGTTGAAATCTTAAAAACATTTCAGCTCCCAAAGAAAATCTATCTCCATTAAAAAAGCTTCCTAACGTAGGTTCAATGCTATAAGCAAATCTTTTTCTGCTGTCAGATTGGTATTCCAATGAAATAAAATTATAATGATAGCCAAGCATTTCGGGTAGTGGTATGGCATCATCTAAGTTGGTAGGGTCAAAATCTTCGAATAAATAGGTGTAGGAATGGGTGTATGATACATTTATTTCTGATTGGTCATTAAATTTAGATTCCCAAGCCCCCATAAGGTCATAGTCTGTATGTAAAAAATCATTTTCTGGACTCCAGGTCAACACTGGGAAAAATTGAAAACTGTGACTCTGTAAAGCACTGTTTTCCGGCCAAAAGACACGCTCAAACATTGTGGCTGTCTTAAAAATATCTGTTCTACGAATAAAACCAAGATCGGATCTAAAGTCTTCACCTATATAAACTAAGTCCTCAAAAAAATTCCAGTTTCTAGAATTGTATTGCATAAATGCTCCTGACGAAAGATTTGCCTTGCCTGCATCATGTGCAAATGATTTATGTAGATAGAATTTACCATTCCATATATTGTTATCCGATATCAAATTATAATCAATACCGGCAACCCTATTATAGCGATCTTCATCATCTTGAAAATCATAGTCCTTAAACGTTTGTCTATTGATAAAGAACATTCCAATATTGGAACGTCCAAAAACATTTTGCTGAAGCGCCAACATGGTGTTGTTGTTCGAAGCTATATTTTCTTCAATATCTTCAGCGGTCTGTAGATTTAGAAAACCCAATCTAAGCCCTTTATTGATCTTGCCGCTTAAACGTACACCGCCAATTATTTTATTTTCTATAGTATTGTCTGCAGTATCTTTGACTATACCTATACGTCTTGAGAAGAACGGATTTGCATCTCTACCACCACCAAAGCTGCCAAAAAGGTCACTGTTGTCAATAAAGAACTGTCTTTTTTCGGGCAGGGAAACTTCAAATCTGGTGAGGTTCGTAATCTGGTCGTCTACCTCTACTTGAGAAAAATCGGGATTTACCGTAACATCTAAATTCATACTATTGCCAATGGCAATTTTGGCATCTCCACCTACATTAAGTTTTGTATTGGCTTCATCCAATTCAAAGTCCTTTTGTGACCCCATATTTATATACGGAATAACAGCAAGTGGCGTACGGAATTTACCCAATGGTTGTTCAAAAATCATATCACCCATAAAGGTGAGACCGTAAATATTCTGATTTTGGGGAATATTTGTCCAAGTACTGTTCTCGTTAGATTGTGTATCAAATCTATAACTATTAAAACGCCATTTTGTTTCCCCTTCTTTAAACTTGAAGGCAGTTAATGGTATAACCATTTCAGAAGTGTAGTAATCTTCATATATTTTAGAATCTCCCCTCCATTTCACATCCCATGAAATAGTAAATCCGTTAAGGTTTAGTCCACCACCTGAAACTAGTCCTTCTCGTCTTACACCGTAAGGGTTTATACCGAATAAAAAAGCATTGTTTCCATCATTGAAAGTATCAAAGAGCAAGGTAATGTTATCACTGTTGCCAGCTCTAAAATCTCGTTTTAACGATTGTATCGAATAATCTTGCCCAGCTGTGTAAATGGTTATTCCAACGTAAAGATTCTTGTCGTCATAAAGCATTTTAATTTCTGATTGCTTTTTAGATTGTACAGAATCTGTTGGGAAGTATTGCCAAAATTTATCCGCTTTGTCTGCCTCTATCCATACGGGTTCATCAAGAATACCATCGGGAGTTATGTTGGCGGTTATTTTTTTTACAACAAATGATTTATCGTTGGTTTGGGCATTTAAAAGTATGCAAAAAAGTATAAGCACTAAAGTACTTAGGTATTTGGTCATTTTGGTAAAAGTTTGGTAGTCAACCAAATTTAAGTTTTTGTTTGTTAAATAAGTTGTACAACTGTAATAAAAACACAAAAAATGTAACTAAAACCGAATTTTAATACCTGAATGATTTTAACCTTTAAACTTTTTACTCTTCTTTTTATTGGGGTTCTTAAATAGACGTTTAAAAAAACCATCGCGCTTTATTGGGTCGCAATTTAAAGCTTCTTGTACCGTAACAGTCGGTTTTGGAAAGGTCGGTTTTGTATATGTATTAAATTGCTTGTCCTTATTCAATTCTTTCATCCAAAGTCCAAACAAGGGTAGGGCGGCATTGGCACCTTGTCCAATGCTTGTATTGCTAAAACCAATTTCGTGTTGATCTAGGCCTACCCAAGTAACATGAACAAGTTTAGGGGTAAGGGCAACAAACCAAGCATCTTTATTATTCTGTGTTGTTCCGGTTTTACCGGCAATATCATTTTTGAGTCCATAGGTGCTTCTAAGTCTAGCTGCAGTTCCAGAATTAACGGTAGATTTCATCATTTCTATCATTATTTGTCCGGTTTCTTTTGAAAATGCCGATTTTTCGTTCAATTCAGGTTTAAATTCAACTAAAACCGAATCCCTATGATCGGAAATACTTTTAATCAAGTTGGGCTCAATATGTTTTCCATTATTGGTATAGCTGGTATAGGCCTTTGCTAAATCAATGATTTTTATTTCTCCCGTACCAAGTGCAATAGAAGCTTCTTTAGGAAGTTTACTATCAATGCCCATATTTTTTGCCATGAGAAGAACGTTTTCAATTCCGGCCTTTTCCAGAACTTTTACGGCAATAGTATTGATAGAGTTGCTTAGCCCTTCTTCCATAGAGTAGTTGAGGTACGCTTCATCCTTATTTCCAGAATTGGATGGCGACCAACCTTTTAAATTATCATATGCTATTTCTTCTGCAGAGAAATAGGTGCAGGGAGAAACGCCTTGGTCAACCGCAGTAGTGTAGACTATAGGTTTAAAAGTAGAGCCTACCTGGCGTTTACTTTGAGAAATGTGATCGTATTTATATTGCTCAAAATTAATACCGCCAACCCATACCAAAATATCACCATTTGTGGGGTCTACTGCAAGTGAACCGGTATTTAAGAATTTGGTGTAGTGTTGAATACTATCCATAGTACTTGCCATTAGTTCTTCGTCACCTTGCCAAGATTTAAAAATTCTCTTTTGCTTGTCTTTAGATAGGCTATCAATAATCTGCTTATGAGTTAATCCGGATTTTTGTAATCTTTTATAGGTAGAAGTTCGCCTGGCAATTTTTTCCATCAACTTTTTATCCTTTAACCATGGTGCATTGGTACCGTAGCTTTTTTCAAAACTATTTTGAAGCTTAGACATATGTTCTACCATTACATCTTCAGCTAATTGTTGCATCTTGTAATTAAGTGTAGTGTAAATTTTGAGTCCAGAGGTATAGATATTATAATCTGTTCCACTTTCATTCTGTTCAGCGATCCAACGTAACATTTTTCTACGAACTTCTTCCCTAAAGTAGGGTGCAATACCAGCGTTGTAATCAAATTCCCTATAATCTAGATCAAGGTCTTCTTGAGAAAATTTTGTAACCTGTTCTTCCGTAATAAAATCATTGTTGTACATGGCACGTAATACCAAATTACGTCTGCCCAAGCTTTTTTCTGGAAAAATTCTAGGGTTGTAGCCATACGTAGCTTTTAACATACCAACCAAAGTGGCAGCTTGTGGAGCAGAAATATCCTTGGTTCTGGTATTAAAGAATTTAAGGGCAGCGCTTTCTATGCCAAATGTATTATCACCAAATGAAACGGTATTTAAGTAATTGGTCAGTATTTCTTTTTTAGAATAAGTTTTCTCCAATCGTTTGGCAATGATCATTTCCTTGACCTTATTGACAACTATATTTGTTTTATTTCTTTCATTTCTTGGGTACAGGTTTTTAGCCAACTGCTGAGTTAGTGTACTACCTCCGCCAGATGAATTATCTCCCAAAAGTATAGTTTTAAAACCTACCCGAACAAGACTTCTAATATCAATACCAGAGTGCTCATAAAAACGTTCGTCTTCAATGGCGACTAAGGCATGAATTAAATGCTCTGGAAAATCCTCGTACGCCACCGGTTGCCTATCATATAAATAATATTTACCAATCAATACACTATCTGCGGTAAATACTTCTGATGCCATTTGATATTGAAAATTGGAAAGCTCCTTTTTTGAAGGAATTTTTCCCCATAACCCAATATTTATACTACCGATAAAAAGCATAAACAATGCAAAAAGACAGAGAATACCTAAGCCTATAATTTTAAGTAATCCTTTTTTTCTATTTGTGCTGCTACGTTTCTTCTTCATCATTTATGCAAGTTCTGATATAAATTTAATCTTACCAAGTTTTAACAATACCTTAAATTCTGATGTACTATTTTTGGGCAAAATTTAGACGATGAAGTATATCTTTTTTTTATTGGTACTAGCGGCCAATGTTACATTTGCAAATGATATGTATTGGTCAAAAACCGGGCATAGGGTAGTAGGTGAAGTTGCAGAGCAGCATTTGACTAAAAAAGCAAAGAGAGCGATCAATGATTTATTGGAAGGTGAAAGTTTGGCCGCTGTTGCAAATTTTGCAGATGAAATAAAATCTGATCGTGCCTATCGTAAATTTAGCGCATGGCATTATGTAAACATTCCTTTTGGGAAAACTTATGATGAAATAGAAAAGAACGAATATGGTGATTTGGTACAAGGGGTGAAAACCTGTTTGGAAATCATTAAGGACAAGAATAGTAGTAAGGAAGACAAGGCATTTTATCTTAAGTTTTTGGTTCACCTTATTGGTGATTTACATCAACCTATGCATGTAGGTAGGGCAGAGGATAAAGGAGGTAATGATATACAATTGCAATGGTTTGGCAATGGTACCAATTTGCATAGGCTTTGGGATTCCAATTTGATAGACGAAAATGGAATGAGTTTTACAGAGCTTGCTGTGGAATATCCTAAAATGTCCAAGCAACAAATTAAGTTTTTGCAAAAAGGAACTTTGTTAGATTGGGTTGAAGAATCTCACTTATTGGCAGAGAAAGTATATGCCTCAGTAGAGGTTGGGGAAAAATTAAGCTACCGTTATAGTTACGACTGGTGGCACACCGTAGAAGATCAATTGCAAAAAGGAGGCGTTAGGTTAGCGGCGGTTTTAAATGAAGCTTTTAAATAATTAGCGCTTAGATATTTTATTGCTAGAGATGTTTCGTTGTCTAGAACATCGAAATCTATCCGTATCATCTGTACGAAGTTTGGCGTGTTTTGTAGCACGACCTTGAACACGTTTACGCCACATTCTAAAACTGCTTGGTTTCATTTCGCGACGCATAACTTCAATGGTTTCTTGTTCGCTAATACCAAATTGAAAAGTTATGGCTTCAAAAGGAGTACGGTCTTCCCAAGCCATTTCAATAATACGGTCTAATTCTCTTTCTGTAAATTCTTTATTCATAGCGTGATAAAGGTACTACATGATATGATAAAGTAGAAACTTGTTCATATTTTGTTGTAGCTCAAAAAAAGTAAACAATAGGATAAAAAAATAAATCCGGATAGTGTATGAAAACACCATCCGGAAGCTGTAAAATTTTGATACTATATATAAGGTATAAAACTTACACCAAAACATTCTTTAATTCATTTCTATATTCTGAGGGGTTTTGCCCTGTAAATGCCTTGAACGATTTATTAAAATGAGAAAAGTTGTTGAAACCACATTCAAAACAAACTTCAGTAATGCTTAATGGTTTTTCCGCCAAAAGTTTAGAAGCGTGTACCAAACGGTATTCATTTACAAATTGTACAAAGGTCTTATTGGTGATCTTTTTAAAGTATCTACAGAAAGAGGGTATGGTCATACTGACCATAGATGAAATTTGCTCTAAGGTAATTTCTTCCCTAAAGTTATTCTTGACAAAATTAAAAACGATATTTATCCTGTCATTATCCTTTACATCTGTAGCAAAAGAGAATCCTTCTGCGTTCAACAAACGCATATCGTCAGAATTTCCGAGGTCGTTCAATATATTAAGTATGGAAAGTAAGCGCTGAAAATCCGTCTGATATTCTAACACTTCCATTTTGTCACCAATCTTTCTTTTGGTTTTTCCAGAGAAAGCAATACCGCCACTGGCGCTGTTAAAAAGCTTTTCAATTTTCTTCATTTCAGGAATCTTAAAGAAATCTGTTCCAAGAAAATCGGTTTTCATTTGCACAACGGTTTCACTGGTGTTACCGGTAAGTGCATCGGTAAACCCGCAATGTGGTAAATTACTACCTATTAATATAAGGTCGCCATTTGTATAATAAGATACGTGACTACCTATTTGTCTCTTTCCTGAGCCACCATTAACATATACCAGTTCTAGTTCTGGGTGGTAATGCCACAGGTTATTTCGGTTAATTCTGTTCTCATCAAACTTTTGGTAAGTAAATGAATGACCAAAATCGGGCTTTATGGCTTCAAATGTAGGTTTATGTTTTACCATGGTAATACGTGTTTGTATTATAAAATTAAACATCAAGTTTTAGATGTTCTTTGCAAAATTAACTAAAATATGTGTAATCTTAACATAGGGGTAATAACGAGTATGTAAGTAGGTTAAAATAGAACATAAATTGGGAAAATATGATGTAGTAAGAGCTTTATAACGGCTGTATGTTTGTAGTGTAAATTATAATGAACCCGTAAAATAATTTATTATGAAAAACCTAGTAAAATTCACAACAGTTGTTGCCTTTATGTTCGCTACAGTAGCAGGCATGGCAAGAGAGCCAAAGTTAAACCTATTATCTGCAGGAAAAGCCAAGAGTGTGGTTTTAACGATGGATGCATCTTCTAACGGTGTACAGGTTAAGTTAATGGATTCTGATTTAAATGTTATTTATTCAGAGAAAATGACACAGGGTCATTTTAGCAAGAAATTAAATTTAAAAGATTTGACAGATGGTGTATACTTCCTATCTGCCGATGATAATATGACAAAATATTCATATACTATTGTTTTAGATAACAATGATGTGAAAATCGTAGAATCTGATGAAGATATCAAGCCTTTCTTTAGAAAGACCGATAACATGATCTTCATGAACTATTTAAACTTAGACAAGTCTAAATTATCTATAAAGATATACGATACAGAAAGTAGAACAGTATTTACACAAGAAGTAGCAGACGAAATGATCGTTGAAAAAGCTTTCAATTTCGCAGATGCTTTCCCAGGTACTTACACTGTAACAGTGAAGTCAGCTGGTAAAACATATACTGAAGAGTTTGTTGTTAATTAAGTTGATTTAAGTTGATTAAGAAGGGGACGGGAGCGTCCCCTTTTTTGTTTTCTATACTTTTAAGTACGTAAATGCCCAGTACATAAGGGCAAATTGTATTGGTAGTCGCAATAAAAGTGCCCATTTAGGAAAACCGGCACTGGCCTTTTCACTAGACAACATATAAAAGTGAACCAATAAAAATACTGCTAACATCGCTATTATACCATAAATAGCAAGGTCTTTTGTTTCTTTGAAAAACAACCCTACACCTAAAATAATTTCAGCAATACCACTTAATAAGACTAAAGCTTTATGAAACGGAAGGTACCTGGGCATTATTCTCAGATATACCTTGGGTTTTATAAAATGTAAGGTACCTGCAATAATATAAATTGTGCCCATTACATATAAATGCCAAGGATATGTCATAAGTGAATAAAGTTATGCTTTTGTATTAGCTGAAATCCAGTTCATTATTTTTTCTTCTAGAAGTGCTAATGGAACACAGCCAACTTCAAGAACTTTTTCATGAAAAACCTTGATGTCGAAATCTTTACCAAGGTTGGCTTCAGCTTTTGCCCTAAGTTCTAAAATTTTAAGCTGCCCTATTTTATAGGACAAGGCTTGACCAGGGTTTGCCATATATCTTTCAATCTCTGCAGTAATGCTAGCTTCTGATTCAGCCTCGTTATCCAAAGAATATTGAATTGCTTTTTCCCTAGACCACCCTTTAGAATGTAGACCGGTATCTACCACCAAACGAACAGCACGATGCATTTCTGCACCAAGCATCCCAAAATATTGGTAAGGGTCCGTGTAAAGTCCTAATTCTTTACCTAATGATTCTGTATATAATGCCCAACCTTCACCATAGGCACTGTACCAAAGGGTCTTTCTAAACTGTGGTAAACTTTCATTTTCTTGTGTCAATGAAATTTGAAAGTGGTGACCCGGTATAGCTTCATGTAAAAACAAATCTTCATCAGAATACGTATTGTAAGAAGTAACATCTGGTATGGGTACATAGAAAATACCTGGTCTTGTGCCATCTAAAGATCCAGGATTGTATTCTGCGCTGGCCGATGCTTCTCTGAAAGCCTCTGTTCGTCTAACCTCGAACGGAGTTTTGGGTTGTTTACTGAACAAGGCATTTACCTTTGGCATCATTTTTTTATGAATGTCGTTAAAATTATCAATAACCTGTTGGGGGTCCGTAAATGGCATTAACTCTTTTTTAGTGCGAACTTCATTAAAAAATGCTTTTAGATCCCCTTTAAAGCCAACTTGTTTTTTAACGCTTTCCATTTCGGCACTAATTCTGGCAACCTCTTTTAACCCAATTTCATGAATTTCATCTGCCGTTAAATTAGTGGTAGTGTATAATTTAATTTGGTGCGCATAAAAAGCATCTCCATTGGGTATACCTTGTATACCACTGGTTTCTCTGCCGGCATTTAGATATTCGGTAGCCATAAAATCATGCAATTCTTTGTAGGCAGGAATAATTTTGTTGTTAATGATTTTCGTATAGGTATCCGTCAACCTTAATTGATCTGATTCGGTAAAATCAGCTGGAAAGTTTTTAATTGGAGAATAAAATAAGTTGTTTTCTAACTTGGTATCTTCAACACTGGCTAACTGCGGTAAAACTTTTTTGATAAGTGATTTTGGCAGAACATTTTTTGCCTTTATACCCTCTTGCATTTTTGTTTTTGCAGATTGAAGCCATACCACATAATCTTCTAAACGCTTGCTCCAGTTTACATAGTCGTCGGTTGTTTTAAATGGCTGTGCACTTGTACCACCTGCTAATTGCCCCATCATAAGATTCATTGACCACATCTGATCAATAGGCGTATAATTTTCAAAAGCAAGACCTTCTAAATTAACCTTACACTCCCATTTAAGAATTGCTTTGGACATTTGCTCACTTTCAGAAAGTTTTGCGTCTTCAAATTTTTCAGCTCTTTCTAAATACGTTTGGTAATAGTTTACCAATTCCTTCTTAAACGAATCAGAAAGAAAATTAGGTAGGGTGTCATTATATCTATTATCACCTTGAAAAGTGGCGTTCAGCGGATTCAGTTTTAATCCGTCGTCATAATAATGAGCCAATAAAGTTATGAAGCCAACATTATGAACGGTAGGATTTGTAGAAACCTCTCCATTAGTTTTTAGTTGGGCTTGGGTATAAAGCCCAGTTATTAAGGCAAATGCAATTATTATCTTTTTCATTAAGAAGGATATTAAAAATTAAGATAAGTACTTTTTGAACCTATCTTTCTTGTACTGTGGTACAAATTCGTTGTTCATGAACAGTTCAAGTAAATCTCTTGATTTAACTTTTGAGAACATTAGTTCATAAAATTGCTGAATGGTTAAAGTGTTTTTAGATTGCTCAACTAAAATTATCTCATCACCTTTTGTTACGCTACCTTCCTTTAAGATTTTAACGTAAGTGCCCGGGTGGTTATGGTCAATAAATTCTTTTAGTATTTTTTGTGATCCAAATCTAACTCCTAGTTTATAACAAGGTTCACGTGGTTGGGTAATTTGTACAATAGCCTCGCCAATTTTGTAAATATCCCCAACACGTACTTTAGATTCATCTAAGCCATCTACGGTTAGGTTTTCACCGAACATGCCCCAGTCCCATTTCAAATCCGGGTAGCGGCTTTTCCAATAATCATAGTAATCGGCAGAAAAAAGGTAGCACGCTTTATTGGAACCGCCATGATGTACACGGTCAATAACCGTATCGTTCTTAACATCATTTTCAGTTAAAAATAACGATGTAGATGTTGGGTATTTAAAGATGCCGGTTTGCTCATTGGCACCGTTCCATTCAAAAGTAACCGGGTCTCCTAAATTTGTAGAAATCACCTTCATGCGGTGAAGATAAAAAAAGCACCAATAAATATGGTAATAGGTTTACTTAAAGTTGACCAAACTGTTATTAAATTGGTTGAAAACAGGTTGTGTGAATCGTTAATCAACGATTTTAATACTTAAATTTTACAAATTTCTAAATTCAATAATAAGCTATAGTCTTAATTGGTTAATATGGTATCAGCTGCTATTCTGTTATTTTGAGTATTAGATGATGAAATGTTCTCTGGAAAGTACCAGAAGGGAATGTTAACTAATACTTTTTCAATAGTCTTAGATTCTGAATCCAATTTATTTTCTTTTGTTGGTCCGGTAATAGTCAAAATGTGTTTTCCTTCATCTAAGTTTTTAATATTTAAATAAGTTTCAAAACCCATTCTGTCTTTTGCATTTGTGCTGATGATAAAATCACTTTTAAATAAGTTGGAATCTATTCGTATTGTGTAGATTTCGTTAACAGTTTCAAGATACTTTTTTAGATTTAATGAATCTTTAGTTCCGACAGCATCATTGTAGCCACTTTTAAAATCAATGGTTAATGAAGATTGAAATCCTCTCCTGTCTTTTTCAGGCTTTAATTTTTTGTTTCGATCATAAATGAAATCCTCCATTTCTTTATTATGTAATAGAAATAATTGGAGATAATTTGTTTCAATTAATTTTGAAGGTAAGGAAGCAATATTTATAAAACTGCCTTCTTCTTTAGATAGATCATTATAGTGTTCATTTAGTATTTGATATTGAGAAGAATTATTTCTTTTACTTAAATAATTCGAATTTTCATATTCTAATGAAGCGAGCGTGACAATAATTATATAAATGGGAAGTAAAATAAAACTTAAGCGTTTACCCAATTTATTGTCTAAAAAATTATAAGCTAATGGACGATATAAAAATGATAAAGTAAGTTTACTGAACACCCAATAGATAGGGAAATATAATGTTGATGTCCATTTTTTCTTTTTTAAAAACCCTTGACCCAAAAAGTCAATAAAAACTAATATAGATGAAATAAAAAATGGAATTATGAATGTAATAATTATAGTTCGTATTGCCCATTTTGGAAGAAAAGTAAGAAGTTCGAAACTTTGAATAATTAAAACGAAACTAATGGTTACTGTAAAAAATCCGATAACATAAAATATCATTAAAAATGAAGCTGCAAAAATGATACTGCAATAGGCTTCGAGGCTGGCTATGTAACGGTCAAATGATCCAACTTTTTTCTTTAAATACGAAGTAAATTTTTCTGAATAATTAAGTGTTGAATAATTAATGTCTCCGGATACATATCTTAAACCTATGGCACCTATCCATAAACCTCTTAAAAGTACGTGGATAATTAAATTAAAGGTAAAAATCTGGCAACATATAAGTAGAATTGCCCAAAATTGTCCAAATTCATCTGCTCCCGCAATTACGCTTTCCGATGCTTTTAACTCTAAGGGTTCGTTTGCTGCAAACAGACCATAAATTGCAAAACCAGAGATAATCAATTCTAATTGCCAACTTTCTTGTTGTAACTTATCCAGTAATTTTTTGAAATTGACGCTTCGGTAGTTAGTGCTCATTTAATTCTTAGTTTCTTTACTGAAAGATAACAACATTTAACAAAAAAGCCACTACAAAAAATGTAGTGGCTCTTATGAAAATTATAGGAAAAGGAACTTACTTCACCATCTCATAACTACGTTTAATAAACTCAGTTAATGCCTTCCCTTTAAGTAAGCCTTTGGACAACTTTGCCAAGTCAAGTGATTGATTGATCAATCGTTCTTTTTTCTTCGCTGTTTTTGTATTTAAAAACTCGCTGACCAATGGGTGATTGGTATTGACGATAAGGTTGTACATATCTGGCATAGCTCCCATACCGAACATACCACCGCCGGTCTGCTGCATTTCTTTCATACGGCGCATAAACTCAGGTTCTGTAATGGTGAACGGAGAAGCGTCACTATCCATTGCTTCCAATTGAACGGTAAAGCTTTTATCTGTAATAGCTTCTTCCAATTCTTTTTTCAAAGTCTCTTTTTCTTCATCTGAAAGTTTAGAGATTTGAGTTTCCTCTTTTTGGATCAACTTATCTATATGGTCTGCATCTACACGAGCAAAAGATATGTTCTCTTTAGAACCTTCAAGTTTTTGCATTAGGTGACCAATAATTGGTGAGTCTAATAGCAATACTTCATAGCCTTTAGCTTTTGCTGTTTCAATATAGCTGTGTTGCGCTTCTTTATCGGAAGCATACAGAATTACGGTTTTACCATCTTTATCTGTCTGTGCATCTTTAATTTTTTCCAATAGCTCATCATATGTAAAGTATGAACCATCTACGGTTGGGTAAAGTGCAAATTTATCTGCTTTGTCAAAGAACTTATCTTCGGACAACATTCCGTATTCAATAACGATTTTGATATCGTTCCATTTAGCTTCAAAATCTTCTCTGTTGTTTTTGAACAAAGAGTTTAGTTTATCGGCAACTTTTCTGGTGATGTAAGAAGATATTTTCTTAACGGCACCATCAGCCTGTAAATAAGAACGAGAAACGTTTAACGGAATATCTGGAGAGTCTATAACTCCACGTAACATAGTCAAGAATTCAGGAACAATACCTTCAACGTTATCTGTTACGAAAACTTGATTTTGGTATAACTGAATTTTGTCTTTCTGTACATTAAGATCATTTGTTAATTTAGGGAAATACAGAATACCCGTTAAGTTAAAAGGATAGTCAACATTTAAATGAATGTTGAATAATGGCTCCTCAAATTGCATTGGGTACAATTCTCTGTAGAATTCTTGGTAATCTTTTGCTTCTAAATCAGCCGGTTGTTTTGTCCAAGCTGGGTTAGGGTTGTTAATGATATTATCTACTTCTTGGGTAGGAGCTGGGTCATCTTCTTTTGCATCTTTCGGTTTCGGTAAAGTTTCCGTTTTCATTCCAAATTTAATTGGAATAGGCATAAACTTGTTGTACTTGCTTAACAAACCGCTGATCTTGCTGTCTTCAAGAAACTCGGTTGAGTCTTCTGCGATATGAAGAATTATTTCTGTTCCACGGGTTTCTTTTTCTGCCGGTTCCATTACAAACTCCGGAGAACCGTCACATGACCAATGTACCGCAGGTTCGTCCTTGTAACTTTTTGTAATGATCTCTACTTTATGTGCTACCATAAATGCAGAATAGAATCCTAGACCAAAATGACCAATAATTCCAGAATCTTTTGCAGTATCTTCATACTTGTTCAAAAACTCCTCTGCGCCTGAAAATGCTACTTCGTTAATGTATTTTTTAACCTCATCTTCTGTCATACCAAGACCTTGGTCAATGATATGAAGTTTTTTACCTTCTTTATCCGCCTTAATTTCAATGATGGGGTTGCCATACTCTACTTTGGCTTCTCCAATAGAGGTCAAATGCTTTAATTTTAAAGTTGCATCTGTTGCGTTAGAAACGAGTTCTCTTAGAAAAATTTCATGATCACTGTACAAGAATTTCTTAATCAGTGGAAAAATGTTGTCTACCGACACATTAATTTTACCTGTTGCCATTTTTTATATGTTTTATGCCACATTCATCGTGGCCATTGTTAAATGTTTGCTTCACGGGTAAGGACAAAAAAAATACCATAGTAGGTAAGAGTGACAAACTGACAGTTGAAGGGTCGTAAAAGTTTAACAAATATTTTTGTTTAATTTTTAAGTAAAAAAGTTAAACATAATGTATATTTGTTCTGTGATTGGGAATAATTGCTATGAAAAAGTTTTTCAAACACAATCACACGTTGATTATTTATTGGTTAGGTTGTTAAGAACGTGTTACTGCTAGGTGGCACGTTCTTATTACAAAACCAACATGAACTATTTTCTACTGTTCATTTTTTCTGCCATTTTTAAATAAAAAGATATGTGCGCTAAAGCTAAAAAGGTTACTAAAGAAGTTATAATAGCCAAGTTTATGGATTATGTTTTGGAGCATGAACATTTGCCAAAAACGGTCTATAAGTTCTGTAAGGTCAATGCAATTGAAGAAGCGGATTTTTATTTGTATTTCGGTTCTATCGAGGCTTTGAAGAAGGGAGTTTGGAATTCCTTTTTTGAAAATACAATCAATGTCATAGAAAAAAATGCAGATTATCAATCATATGCCAATAGAGATAAAATGCTTACGTTCTTCTACACTTTTTTTGAGGTTTTGACCTTGAATAGAAGTTATGTATTGTACATCATGGAACGTGAAGAGAGTCCTTTGAAAAATCTAGCCCAATTAAAGGATCTTAGAAAAAATGTAAAAGATTACGCCAAACGTCTTATTACAGAAGGAAATGAGCAAAAGACTAGTAAAATAACAAAGCATAATCCACACTTGTTTTCAGAAGGGGCTTGGTTGCAGACCTTATTTTTAATGAATTTTTGGAAATCGGATGATTCTACAGCTTTTGAAAAAACAGATGTCGCCATTGAGAAATCTGTTAATACAATTTTTGATGTTTTCGATAATACACCATTAGAGAATATCCTAGATTTTGGAAAATTTCTTTATAAAGAAAAATTTGCCTAATGTAATCTAAAGGTTATGAAAACACTTGATAAAATACCTACCGGGAAGATAGAAAGAGCAAGTAAACTAGTAAAGACAGGCGCTAAAATAGGAGGTAACTATGCTAAATATTTTGGTAAAAAAATCATCAATCCAGAAACTACCAAAGATGAGTTGAACGAAGACAATGCGGCAGATATCTATGATGGGTTAAAATCTTTAAAAGGTAGTGCCCTAAAGGTAGCTCAAATGCTGAGCATGGAAAAGAATTTATTGCCCAATGCCTATGTTGAGAAGTTTTCATTATCACAATTTTCAGTTCCCCCTTTATCTGCACCTCTGGTTAGAAAAACCTTTAAAAAATATTTAGGTAAGTTTCCTGAAGAGGTTTTTGACTCTTTTGAAAAAGATTCTATAAACGCAGCAAGTATTGGTCAGGTCCATAAAGCTACAAAAAACGGTAAGACCTTGGCGGTAAAAATTCAATATCCAGGTGTTGCACAAAGTATAAGTAGCGACCTAGCTATCGTTAAGCCTATTGCCATTCGTATGTTTAATTTACAGGGTAAGGATTCGGATAAATATTTTAAGGAAGTTGAACATAAACTTGTAGAGGAAACAGATTATATTTTAGAAGTTGCTCAAAGCAAGGAAATAACTGACGCTTGCAGGGTAATTCCCAATATAAATTTTCCAAATTATTATGCTGATTTATCTAGTGAGCGTATTATCACTATGGATTGGATGAGCGGTAAGCATTTGAGCGAGTTTACAAAGACTAATTTTGAACCAGAGACAGGTGATAAGTTGGGGCAGGCTCTTTGGGATTTTTATATGTACCAGATCCATGCTTTACGAAAAGTGCATGCAGACCCGCACCCGGGCAATTTTTTGGTCAGTGAAGACCATGAACTTATTGCTATAGACTTCGGATGCATAAAAGAGGTGCCAGATGCTTTTTATGTTCCTTATTTTGAATTGGCTGATCCAAAAAATATTTCCGATGATAAAATATTTACTGAAAAATTGTATCAACTTGAAATTTTGATGCCTACGGATACTCAACAAGAAATAACGTTTTTCAAATCTATATTCCACCAACTCTTAAGTTTGTTTACATCACCCTTTCATAAAAAAGATTTTGATTTTGGTGATGAGGTTTTTTGGGTTAAGATTGCAGATTTGGGCGAGCAGTTTTCATCGGATAAGCAAATAAGAAAGATGAATGGTAATAGAGGGTCCAAACACTTTTTGTATATGAACAGAACTTTTTTTGGTCTGTATAATTTACTTCATGATCTAAAGGCGAATATTAAGGTCGATAACTATAAAAAGTACCTTTAAGTAGGTAACAGTTATAACAAGTGTTGGTTATATTTTTAATGTGATTTCTTAATAGTTGTTTATATTGCAACACTAATTCAACCTGAACGATCAGGATTAAAAAATTACTATGTATAATTCTAAAATAATTGGCTTAGGTCATTATGTACCTGAAAATGTAGTGACAAATGACGATTTGTCTAAGGTGATGGATACAAATGATGCTTGGATCCAAGAAAGAACCGGTATAAAGGAAAGAAGACATGTAGTTAAGGGTGATGGCGATACTACAACTACAATGGGTGTTAAGGCGGCCAAAATAGCTATTGAAAGAGCTGGTATTGATAAGGATGATATAGATTTTATAGTGTTTGCCACTTTAAGTCCTGATTATTATTTTCCTGGACCGGGAGTTATGGTACAAAGAGATTTAGGGATCAAGACCGTTGGGGCATTAGATGTTCGTAACCAATGCTCTGGGTTCGTATATGCGGTTTCCATAGCAGACCAGTATATAAAAACGGGCATGTACAAAAACGTACTTGTTATAGGTTCAGAGCTGCACTCCCATGGTTTAGATATGACAACGCGGGGTAGAAGTGTTTCCGTAATTTTTGGAGATGGAGCAGGAGCGGCTGTACTTACAAGAGAAGAAGATACTACAAAAGGTATATTATCTACACATTTGCATTCAGAAGGTCAACATGCGGAAGAACTTTCATTGATCGCTCCGGGTATGGGTAATAGATGGGTAACCGATATTATGGAAGATAGCGATCCTAATGATGAATCTTACTTTCCCTACATGAACGGGCAGTTTGTATTTAAAAACGCAGTGGTTCGTTTCAGTGAGGTTATAGTGGAAGGTTTAGAGAAGAATAAATTAAATGCTACCGATATTGATTTGTTGGTACCGCACCAGGCAAATTTGAGAATATCTCAGTTTATTCAAAAGAAATTTCAGTTAACAGATGATCAAGTGTTCAATAACATCATGAAATACGGTAACACCACAGCGGCATCAATTCCAATTGCCCTTACAGAGGCATGGGAAGCTGGTAAGATAAAAAGTGGTGATCTTGTTGTCTTGGCTGCATTCGGCAGTGGATTTACCTGGGGTAGTGTAATCATAAGATGGTAAAAAATAAAGCACCCATGGTTTTGCCATGGGTGCTATATAGTTTTACTCAATAAGAAAAAACCAACCAATCTTCTATATTAAATATCACTATACATAATAATAGACGTATATAATGTCTAATTGTTACGAACGGTCATGTACTATATTATCCCGGTGCGATAAAAATAAATTCTTTTGAGATAAGGTATAAAAGAAGAAACCCGGACATTCCAAAATGAATTGGAAGCCGGGCTTCAAATGCTGATAGGCTATACTAAACACTAACCATTAACTATAAACATATAGCGTTACCAACAAAATCTTTGTACTCGTAAGAGTATCTAACTCTACTAATAGACGAAATATTGCCTAATTAGTTACTTATTAAGTGCATTTTTAACATTTTTTTATTATGAAAAAGACCCTAGTTTTCGGAGCCTCCTTAAAACCAAATCGATATAGCAATTTAGCAATACATAGACTGGTAGATTCGGGGGTGGAAACCTTTGCCTTTGGTTTAAGGGAAGGTAAGGTTTCAGGAGTCAATATCAGTAATAAGTTAGACAAAATTAATGATATTCATACAATAACCCTATATATAAACCCAAAAAGACAAGAAGAATATTATAATAGCATTGTATCGTTAGCGCCTAAACGGGTTATTTTTAATCCTGGTACAGAAAACCCAGAGTTTTATAACATATTGATAAATAATAATATAGAACCTGAAGTTGCCTGTACTTTAGTACTGTTAAGTACCGGGCAATATTAGGCAATGTCACCTATATCCGGAGATGTATTTTTCTTACGAATAAACCATAATCCTACAAAGGTAAGTAGTCCATTTAATGGCAAAAGTTCGTAGCCAAATACGTATCCGCTTAAATATGATGCCGGTAACTTAGCCAAAAGTAAAATAATAGAGACGCAAACAAGTGCAACGATCCATACATATTTGTCTTTCACTTGGTGCTTTGTGAAAATTCCAAAAGAAAACAAGCCTAGCAGAGGTCCATAGGTATATGATGCTACAGTTAGTAAGCCATCAATAACATTTCTATCTAAAATATATTTAAAGGAAATTACCACGATGATTAGAAGTATGCTCATGCCAATATGGGTAATTCTACGTGTTTTTTTAGCTACTGATTCCGGTTTTTTTTCGGTATTAAGAAAATCTACACAAAAAGAAGTGGTCAAAGAGGTAAGTGCGCTATCTGCACTACTATATGCTGCTGCAATTAAACCGAGCATAAAGGTTACGGCTACTGTTATGCCAAGACCACTGTTTAGTGCAATCTCGGGGAACAATAGGTCGGACTTTGGTGCGCCATCCATAAGTGGTAAGGCTATATTATGAGCATCGGCATAGATGAATAATAAAGCACCCAAAAGCATAAATACAAAAGTGACGACTACAAGCACAACACTGAAACTTACCATGTTTTTTTGTGCTTCCCCCAAATTTCTACAAGTAAGGTTCTTTTGCATCATATCTTGATCAAGTCCTGTCATACATATCGTAATGAACATACCACCAAGAAAAGATTTAACTAAATGATTTTTAGATGAAAGGTCATCGGTAAAGAAAGTTTTGCTGTATTGCCCTAATTCTTGAGAATTTAAAAATTCAATAAAGGTCCAGTCCATTTTATCAAGAATAAAATATATGGAGAGTCCCACAGAAATCAACATGAATAGGGTTTGTAAGGTATCTGTCCAGACAATTGTTTTAATTCCCCCTTTAAAAGTATATATCCAGATGAGTAGAATAGATAAAATTACAGTAATCTCAAAAGGAACGTTCCATGCATCAAAAACAAATTGTTGTAAAACTATTGCAACCAAAAATAGACGGAAAGCCGCACCAAGTACTCTAGAAATAAAGAAAGAAATGGCGCCAACCTTATAGCTCACAAAACCAAATCTATTATCTAGATATTCGTAAATAGAAGTTACATTCTGTTTATAATAAATTGGTAGTAATACAAATGCGGTAACCAGATAGCCTAAAAAGTACCCGAGTACAACCTGCATATAACTAAATTGAGAAGCATCTACCCAACCTGGAACAGAAATAAAGGTAACCCCGGATAATGACGCTCCTACCATACCAAAAGCAACCAAGTACCATGGAGATTGTTTACCGGCTTTAAAAAAATCTTCGTTAGAATCGTTTTTGCCGGTAAAATAAGATATGACCAGCAGTAAAACGAAATAACCGGAAATGAGCAATAGAATATGAGAGGCATTCATAAATTGAAATTTGCCGGCAAATTACAAAAAGTTAAATGACCATTTATAAGTTGTTATAAACTGTAAAAGAAGTATGTCTTTGGAGACTTGAAATGGTGCCCATAGGTAGCAATGATACGGTTTAATGTTAAATTTTAAGAAAACTATACGATACCCTTAATAAGTTTAATCGTAAATTTATACCCATATTTAACTATGGAATTTTCTTCTAAATTATTGGAAAATGCGGTTTATGAAGTCTCGCAGTTGCCAGGTATAGGTAAGCGTACAGCTTTACGGCTGGTGCTTCATCTTTTAAAGCAACCAGAACAGCGTACAAGCAATTTGGCTACCTCATTATTGGATTTAAGAAGTAAAATTCAATTTTGTGAAAATTGCCATAATATTTCTGATACGGTGTTGTGTGAAATTTGTGCCAACCCAAAAAGAGATGACGCATTGGTGTGTGTGGTAGAGGATATTAGGGATGTAATGGCTATAGAAAATACCGGTCAATTTAGAGGCAAGTACCATGTTCTAGGAGGTAAGATTTCGCCAATGGAAGGTATTGGGCCACAAAATTTGAAAATAGGGACCCTGGTAGACAAAGTGAAGAATGGCGTAATAAAGGAGTTGATTTTTGCGTTGAGTTCTACAATGGAGGGCGATACCACCAATTTTTATATTTTTAGACAAATTGAGGGTTTTGAAATTAAAACCTCTACAATAGCAAGAGGTATAGCCGTTGGTGATGAGTTGGAATATGCAGATGAGGTTACCTTAGGGAGAAGTATTTTGAACAGAGTGCCCTTTGAAGGGTCGCTTCGGCAAGATTAACTCTTGATTTTTAGTTAAGTATCAATAAAAAGGTATTTATTTTATTATTTTTGTAAAAATTACAAACAAAACAAGCTTTAAATTATCGATATGTCAAAATTTGAATTGAAACTACCACGAATGGGAGAGAGTGTTGCAGAAGCAACATTGACATCATGGTTGAAGGAGGTAGGTGATACGATTGAAATGGACGAGCCCATTTTCGAAATTGCTACGGATAAAGTGGATAGTGAAGTGCCTAGTGAGGTAGATGGTGTTTTAATTGAAAAATGTTTCAATGTTGATGATGTTGTTGAAGTTGGGCAAACGGTAGCAATAATACAGGTAGGTGGCGATGTTGAAATAGCAGAACCTGAGCAAAAGGATAAAGAAGTTGAAACGGAAGAGCCTGTGTTACAAGAAATGGTATCTGCAGCAGAATCTGCCGTTATGCATGCTAGGGCCCAAACATCTGTAGCGCAATTGAACGGAACTTCAGATCGCTTTTATTCTCCATTGGTAAAGAATATAGCAAGACAAGAAGGTATTTCTTTTGATGAATTGGAGACTATTACAGGAACCGGAAAAGACGGCAGGGTAACCAAAGACGATATTCTAAACTACGTTAAAAAGGGAGAAAGTAAGCCTGTAGAAAGAATTTCTACACCAGAAAGAGCAGCTGTTCAAGAAAGGGTAGCGGTATCACAAAAAGTGGCAGCACCAGAAAAGGTATCTACACCGGTAGAAGAAAAAGTAACGGCACCACCAGCTCCGGAAAAGGTAGCCCCCGCTACAGCATCTACGCAAGCCCCAACTTCTGAAAAACCTAAAACACAGGTTTCTCGAGGAGATGAGGTTATACCAATGTCAAGAATGGGGAAATTGATTGCCAAACATATGACTGACAGTGTTTCCACATCTGCACATGTTCAAAGTTTTATAGAGGTAGATGTAACTAATATTGTTACTTGGAGAAATAAAATAAAGGACGCGTTCTTTAAAAGGGAAGGAGAGAAATTTACCTACACACCTATTTTTATGGAAGCTGTGGCCAAGGCTTTGAAGAAATATCCTATGATGAATATTTCTGTTGATGGCGATAGCGTAATAAAAAAGAAAAATATTAATATAGGTATGGCCGCTGCTTTACCGGATGGCAATTTGATCGTACCTGTAATTAAAAATGCAGATCAATTAAATTTATTAGGTATAGCTAAAGTTGTAAATGATTTGGCAGACCGATCTAGAAACAATGCCTTAAAACCAGACGAGGTGCAAGGTGGTACCTATACGGTTACCAATGTTGGTACGTTTGGTAGTGTTTTTGGAACTCCCATTATTAATCAGCCACAAGTAGGTATATTGGCATTGGGTGCTATAAGAAAAATTCCTTCGGTAATAGAAACTGCGGAAGGAGATGTAATTGCGGTGCGTAGTAAAATGTACTTATCCCATAGTTATGACCATAGAGTGGTCAATGGGGCTTTAGGTAGTATGTTTGCCAAGGCGGTAGCAGATTATCTTGAAAATTGGGATTTGAATAGAGAAGTATAGAAATAATTAATTACTAGTTGATAACACCTTGCTATATGTTATAGCAAGGTGTTTTTTTGTTATAATGCTGATTGTTTAGGTGTTATGTCTATAAATAAAATTAATCAATACTAAATTTATGTGCCTAAAAAACGAAAAGGTATCTTTGTTAAAAGTAGAACTTGTATGGAATTAAAGCTTACCAGACCAATTTGTTTCTTTGATTTGGAAACAACAGGGGTAAATGTAGCAAAAGATCGTATTGTTGAAATTGCAATATTAAAAGTATACCCTAACGGAAATAAGGAGAGTAAAACTTGGCTTGTAAATCCTGAGATGACAATACCTGAAGAGGTAGTTGCCGTTCATGGAATAACAAATGAGAAGGTTGCCAATGAGCCAACCTTTAAAGAACTATCTAAGGAAATTTATAAAATGATCAAGGATAGTGATTTGGGAGGTTTTAATTCAGATAGGTTTGATATTCCATTGTTAGCGGAAGAATTGTTGCGGGCAGATATTGATTTTGATATGAAAAACACGGTATCTGTAGATGTGCAGACCATTTTTCATAAAATGGAAAAGCGTACTTTGGAAGCTGCATATAAATTCTATTGTGACAAAGAACTTACCGATGCGCATAGTGCGGCAGCCGATACCAATGCCACTTACGAAGTTTTGCTTTCCCAATTGGACAGGTATCCGGATTTGGAAAATAACGTTAAAAAACTATCGGAATTTTCTAGAAGAAAACAATCGGTTGATTTCGCAGGTTTTATTGCATTGGATGAAGATGGCGAAGAGGTATTTGCTTTTGGTAAACACAAAGGCAAAAAAGTACATGCGGTATTGGAAAATGAACCTGGTTATTTTGGATGGATGTTAAATGCCGATTTTCCATTGTACACCAAAAAAATACTTACTCAGATTAAATTGAGCAAATTAAACAACAAGTTGAGTTGATCATGCGTACTCTATTAATAATTTTTTTATTGATTTTTGGTACTGTTCATGCTCAAGAGGTTTTGGTTGAAGGGCATGTTTTAGATGAGAAGACAAAAACACCCGTACCTTATGCCAATGTTAGTTTTTTAAAAACACTTAAAGGAACTTCAAGTGATGAAGACGGCTACTTTTATATAGACGTACCGGAATCTTACTTGGAGCGTGAGGTGCATATTTCGGCACTTGGTTTTAAGGACACCATAATACCGGCTAAAATTATTTCTCAAAAAAAGAAGATTCATCTTAAAGAAGAAACTTTTGAGCTTGAGGAAGTGGTGGTGTCGCAAAGCTTGGGAGATTCTCAGGTATTGAACCCGGTGAGCTCATATAGTATAAAAAGTGGATTTTCATCGGCAGAGACTCCTTGGGTATTGGCATTGTATTTTCCAAATATAGGAGCTTCTAAAAAATTTATTGAGAAAATAACCATTCACGTACAGCAGAATAGTAAATTTAAAAGAGCATCATCTAAATTTAGGCTTAGGGTGTATGATGTAGATAAGAAAACGCAGAAACCAAACCATGATTTAATACGTAAAAGTATAATTCTGGAGAGTTCTAAAACTGAGGATTTTGTATCTATAGATTTATCTAGTATGAACATCAAAATGCCCGATGAGGGTATTTATATTGGGTTAGAATGGTTGTTCTTGCCTTATAATTGGTATACAAATACCTATAAACATGCTATCACCAACAAAAAAGTTGTTGAAGATAGATTTGCACCTACCTTTGCTGCAGTATATCAGAAAAACCAAAATTTTAAGACCATGGTTTATGGTATGGGAGAGTGGAGTGATTTTGCAATTAAGGCGCCAGGTAATAATGAGAATTTAATACCTGCGGTAAGTTTAAAGTTGTCGAAGAAAAGATAGATTGAAATGAAGATTATTTGTATAGGTAGAAATTATACGGCCCATATCAATGAGTTGGAAAATGAAAGACCAGAAGAGCCTGTTGTTTTCATAAAGCCAGATTCATCGGTGTTGCCAAAACAACAAGATTTTTATATTCCGGAATTCTCAAATGATGTACATTATGAAGTTGAGGTTTTGGTGAAGATCAAGAAAGTAGGAAAACATATTAGCAAAGAATTTGCACCCACCTATTACGATGAAATTGGTTTAGGTATAGATTTTACGGCAAGAGATTTACAATCTAAACTAAAGGAAAAAGGCTTGCCATGGGAGAAAGCCAAAGGTTTTGATGGTGCAGCTGTAATAGGGGAGTGGTTACCAAAAACCGATTTTGAAAATATCAACGACTTAAATTTTACGTTGGTAAAGAACAATGAGGTGGTGCAAAAAGGCAATACAAGTTTAATGCTTTGGAAGGTCGATGAGATTATAGCTTACGTGTCAACATTCTTTATGTTGAAAAAAGGAGATATTATTTTTACAGGAACTCCGGCCGGTGTTGGCAAAATAAGTCCAAATGACTATCTTTCGGGGAGTTTGGAAGATAAAGAACTTTTTACCTTAAAAATTAAATAATGATTTATAACCTTGATAAGATTAATGAGATGGCAGAAGGAGATCAGGATTTTATAAATTCTGTTATTTCTGTTTTTTTGGAAGAAGTGCCCGAAGATTTAGAAGCTTTAGAGAATGCCTTGCAAGCTAAAGACCATGATCAAGTGTATAAATTGGCCCATAAAATTAAACCTAACGTAGATTTGTTGGGTATGGAGCAAACACGTGCCATAGCCTTGGAGATTGAGACCCTTGGTAAACAAGAGGCGAATATGGCTGAGATCGAGACAAAATTTCCATTACTTAAGACAGATATTAATCAAGTAGTGGCAGAACTAAAAAATGACTTTCAGTTATAATGCTCGCTGAAATTATTACCATTGGCGATGAGATTCTCATTGGCCAAGTTGTAGATACCAATTCCGCTTTCATAGGAAAAGAACTCAATAAAATTGGTATTTCGGTTTATCAGATAACATCTATACAAGATGAACGGGTTCATATGTTGAATGCTTTTAAAGAAGCATCTGAGCGCGTTGATGTTGTGATAATTACCGGCGGTCTGGGACCCACCAAAGATGACATTACTAAACACACTTTGTGTGAGTTTTTTAATGATGAACTTGTAGAGAATGCGCAGGTTCTAGCTCATGTAGAAGAGCTTTTTGCAAAATACATCAGCAATACCCCCATTTCCGATATTAATAGAATGCAAGCTTTAGTGCCTAGTAAGGCAGAGGTATTGCATAATGCAAATGGCACAGCTCCAGGAATGTTGATCAGACAGGGCAATGTTACATTTATATCTATGCCAGGTGTACCGTTTGAGATGAAGCATTTGATGACCAAGTCGGTAATTCCTAAATTGACAGCATATTATAAAAGACCACATATTATTCATAGAACAGTGGTTACCTATGGTATGGGAGAAAGTGCTATTGCTAAAAAAATAGAAGCTTGGGAAGATGCATTGCCCAAGAATATAAAATTGGCATATCTTCCAAATTTGGGCAAGGTTAGGTTAAGGCTATCCGGTAAAGGTGTAAATTATAGTGAACTGGCAACTGCTATGGATGCAGAGATAGGCAAACTTTATCCTTTAATAAAAGATATTGTCTTTGGTTTGGAAGATGATCAAAGTATAGAAGAGTTGGTAGCTAAAATGTTGACTGATAAAAGTTTGAGCTTATCTACTGCCGAAAGTTTTACAGGAGGAAAAATCGCAGAGAAAATAACTTCAATACCTGGGGCGTCCAAGTATTTTAAGGGGAGCGTGGTCAGTTATGCTACCGAGACTAAAATTAATGTGCTAAAAGTACCGGTCAAATTAGTAGAAGACTATTCTGTGGTAAGTGCAGAGGTTGCCGTTGCCATGGCAAAAGGTGCCAAAAAATTGATGAAAACTGATTTTGCAATTGCAACAACAGGCAATGCAGGACCTACAAAAGGAGACTCAAAAGCAGATGTTGGAACAGTATTTATTGCAATTGATGGTCCTAAGTCACAAATTGTGCAAAAATTTCAAATGGGAAGTACAAGAGAACGCGTTGTGGAAAAGTCTGTAAATAAGGCATTTGAGCTGCTTCAAAAAGAAATTTTAAAAATGTGAACTTTATTGTTGTTGGAACGATAAAAAAGATATAAATTTGCACCCTGTTTAAAAGAAAAAGTCAGCACGATGTCAAAAGTTTGTGAAATTACGGGAAAGAAGGCGATGTTTGGAAACAATGTTTCGTTTTCAATTAATAAAACGAGAAGAAGATTTGATGTAAATCTATCTAAGAAGCGTTTTTACATTCCAGAAGAAGACCGTTGGATTACACTTAAAGTTTCTACAAGAGCTTTAAAGAGTATCAATAAGAAAGGAATATCTGCTGTTTTAAAAGAAGCAAAAGCAAAAGGATTCGTAATTAAGTAATCTGGAAAATAGAGCGTTAAGATGGCAAAGAAAGGCAATAGAATACAAGTTATATTAGAGTGCACTGAGCACAAAGAATCTGGTCAACCAGGTACTTCAAGATATATTACTACAAAGAACAAGAAAAATACTCCTGAGAGATTGGAAATTAAAAAATTCAATCCTATTCTTAAGAGAATGACCGTTCATAAAGAAATTAAATAGATTTTCATTTTAGGAAATCACAAAAAATTATAAGTCATGGCTAAGAAGACCGTAGCAAGTTTACAGACAAGTTCTAAAAGATTGACAAAGGCTATAAAAATGGTTAAGTCACCAAAATCAGGTGCTTACGTTTTTGTTGAGCAAGTAATGCCACCAGAATTGGTAGATGCTTGGATCGCCAAGAAATAAGAATTATAACTTTTAGTAGTTATTGAGCCCCTTTCCTACGAAAGGGGCTTTTTAATTTTTATATTTGAATAACCATATGATGAACAATGAGCTTATTTAAAAAAATATTTTCTTCCCAGAAAAAAGAAACCTTGGATAAAGGTTTGGAAAAAACGAAAACCAGCTTTTTTTCTAAATTAGGTAAAGCGGTTGCCGGTAAGTCAAAAGTAGATGATGATGTATTGGATAATCTTGAAGAAGTATTAGTGTCTTCAGATGTAGGGGTAGACACAACTTTAAAGATTATTGAAAGAATTGAAGCTAGGGTAGCACGTGATAAATATGTGGGTACAGACGAGCTGAATTCAATTTTAAGAAGTGAGATTGCAGCACTTTTGTCCGAAACCAATGACGGTGACATTTCTGATATACAAATTCCCAAAGATAAAAAGCCATATGTAATTATGGTAGTAGGTGTCAACGGGGTTGGTAAAACAACCACCATTGGTAAATTAGCACATAGATTTAAAAACCAAGGATTAAAAGTTGTATTAGGTGCGGCAGATACGTTTAGGGCAGCAGCTATTGATCAATTGCAAGTTTGGGCAGATCGTGTAGATGTTCCTATAGTAAAACAACAAATGGGCAGTGACCCTGCATCCGTAGCTTTTGATACACTTAGTTCTGCAGTTACTCAAGATGCAGATGTAGTAATTATCGATACCGCTGGGCGTTTACATAACAAGGTAAATTTAATGAACGAGTTGACCAAGGTAAAACGCGTTATGCAAAAAGTTGTAGAAGATACACCGCATGAAGTCTTGTTGGTCCTTGATGGTTCTACAGGTCAAAATGCGTTTGAACAGGCTAAGCAGTTTACGAAGGCCACAGAAGTAACGGCATTGGCCATTACCAAATTAGATGGCACTGCAAAAGGTGGTGTGGTCATCGGAATTTCTGATCAATTTAAGATTCCTGTAAAATATATTGGAGTGGGTGAAGGTATTGAGGATTTACAGGCATTTAATAAGTACGAATTTGTAGATTCATTCTTTAAGATTTAAAATTGAGATACGGCTGGTTCATTTTTCCTCTTTTATTATGTAATCTGAGCTGGGGGCAAATGAAACACCCAAAAGCTAGTCCCTTCGCCAGGATTGAGCAAGAAGTAGGGCTCTCAAAAATTACTGTAGAGTATTCGCGGCCATCTGCCAAGGGTCGTACATTATTTGGTAATCAACCTAATGGAGCGCCAGGCTTAGTGCCTTATGGACGTATTTGGCGGGTAGGGGCAAATGAGTCAACTAAAATTACGTTTAGTACCAACGTAATAATCGGTGATAATTCTTTGGAAAAGGGTACTTATGCCCTTTATGCATTTCCAAATGAAAACAAATGGGAAATCGTATTCCATAAAAATCTAACGCATTGGGGAGATGGTAGAAAGAATTACGACCCCAATGAAGATGTACTACGTATTGCATTATTGCCAACCGAAGTGAAGGATTTTCAAGAAAGTTTTCTGATTTCATTCGATGATATCAATCACAACGGAACATTGATGAATTGGAATTGGGGAACAACACAAATATCTATACCCATTCATTTTGATACCAAGGCTATCATGAAAGTGCAAATAGCGGATAAACTTTCAAATGCTCCTAGTGCCCAAACGTATTATGAAATTGCTAGATATTATCAGGAGCAAAATATATATACAAATGAGGCAAAAGAGTATGTTGAAAGGGCTATTGAATTAGGTGGCGATACTTATTATTTTCATAGAGTACGCTCATTAATATTGGCTGATCTAAAAATGTTTGATGAAGCAATCACAGCAGCAAAAATTTCTATGAAATTGGCGGAGAAGGAGGGGAAAGATGAATTTGTTCGCCTCAATCAAGATAATATTGCACATTGGAAAGCGCTTAGCATAATTAAAAAATAAGAATATGAAAAAACTTCTTTTGTTAATGGTCATCATTTTTTTGGGTGCCTGTAAAACTGAACAGGATACAAAAGAAAGGCATGAAATTGTTCTTTGGACTCCCTATGACGATTCATTAGAAGTAGCTGGTAATGCCGATCATGATAATACTCGTATGCGGTACAAATTGATTCAATCTAAAGTGCTTGATAAAAATGCAGTGTTCAGGCCGCTATATAAAGAGGTTTCTAACCTGACGGAAGAAGAATACAAACTACTGCTACCTATGATTTTGGAGCAAGATATTTTTGTAATTCGAAATCATATCAAAGAAGGGAGATTAACTTATGAGAACTTGGTCCTGTTTTATTTATACCGTATTTATAAATATGAATTGGATAATACCACAACGTTAAATACCGTAATTGCTCTTAATGAAGATGTGGTTCAGCAGGCTCGCGAGTTGGACGAGCAAAATGAAAAGGGAGTAGCCACCCAAATACAACATCCAATCTATGGCATGCCCATATTGTTAAAGGATAATATTAATACCGTAGGAATGAAAACAACGGCCGGTTCAATTGCTCTTATGGACAATAAAACGGAAGATTCATTTATAGTACGGCAACTTAAAAAGAATGGTGCTTTAATTTTGGGTAAGGTAAATTTAAGCGAATGGGCTTATTTTTTATGTTCAGGTTGCCCGGTAGGGTATAGCGCATATGGTGGTCAAACTTTGAACCCCTATGGTCGTAGAATATTTGAAACAGGCGGTTCCAGTTCTGGTAGTGGAACTGCAGTTGCGGCAAACTATGCAGTAGCGGCCGTTGGTACAGAGACATCAGGGTCTATATTGTCACCTAGTAGTCAAAATTCGGTTGTGGGCTTAAAACCAACCATAGGTTTATTAGGTAGATCAGGAATAGTTCCTATATCCAGTACTTTGGACACTCCCGGTCCTATGACCAAAAATGTAAAGGACAATGCTATTTTATTATCGGCTATGTTGGGTTTTGATGAGGTGGATAGCGCATCTGTGGAAGATAACTATCCGGGCATTTTATCCGCAGGTCTCAATCCTGAACCTCTAAATGAAATTAGGTTAGGAGCCATTAAAGAGCTAATGGAATCTGATAGTATCTATAGAAAAACTATAGATAAATTAAAAAATGAAGGTGCTACAATTATAGAAATAGTACCTCCGGAAGTAAGTTTGGACGGATTCTTAAGTATACTAAATATTGACATGCGAAATGATTTACCCTCTTATTTAATAAATTATACGGATCCTAACTTAGTGAAGATAAAATCTATTGAAGATGCAGTAGCATTCAATAATAATGATTCTTTAGTAAGAATCCCTTATGGTCAAGCACTATTTAATGGCATAGTTTCAGATACCACAACTAGCTCAGAATTAGAGGAAATAAAACTGAATTTAGAAAAAAATGGACGAACGTTTTTTAATTCAGCTATGGATAAGAATAGGTTAGATGCAATACTTTCTATTAATAATTATCATGCAGGTTATGCCGCTGTTGCAAAATATCCGGCGCTTACAGTGCCTATGGGTTATAAACCATCTGGAGAACCAATTAGTCTAACTTTTATAGGCAAACAATTCACTGAAGCCAAATTGCTTAGAATTGGTAAAGCATATGAAGAAAAATTTCCTATCAGGATGATGCCTAAAGACTACAGAAATTAATATTGTTTTAGGTGTCATGAAAAGAAGGGGATTTATAAAGAACACTTTTCGATGGGGAGCGGGATTAGGGTTGTTGGTCGGTTTATATAGTTGGCAAATAGAGCCTTTTTGGCTGAAATATGTTCATTTAAAAATGCCATTAAAAAACTTACCTGATGCCCTTGTAGGTAAAACACTGATGCAGATTAGTGATATACATATCGGTAATTCGTTCGACTATCAATATATCATAGATTCGTTTCGGGAAGCACAAAAATTGAATCCTGATTTTGTAGTCTATACTGGAGATTATGTAACCTATGAAAATAATGAACAGATCGATCAGTTGAATGAGGTGCTACAATATGTGGTAAAGGGTACTTTAGGTACTATAGGTATTCTAGGTAATCATGATTATGGTATCGACTTTGTCGAAGAACCTGTGGCAAAGACCATCACTGAAAGTTTAAGGGCAGTAGGCGTCACCATGTTGAGAAATGATGCTATTGAAATAGACGGACTCAATTTTTTGGGAATGGATGATTTTTGGGGAAGTAATTTCTATCCTTTAAAAGCTACCGCTAAATATAGACCTGATATGGCGAATATCACTTTATGTCACAATCCTGATGTATGCGATTTACCTGTTTGGAACAATTTTAAGGGGTGGATATTATCTGGTCATACCCACGGTGGGCAAGTAAAACCACCATTTTTACCCGCTCCATTACTTCCTGTAAAAAATAAAAATTACGATGCAGGTATTAAAAAATTGGGAGAAGGAAAAACGCTTTATATAAACAGTGCCATAGGATGTCTTCGCCAAGTACGCTTAAATGTAAGACCGGAGATTACGGTTTTTGAGCTTACAAAAGAAGTTTAGGGTATCCTGTAGCTAATCAATAGTTTGTATTACGGTTTCAACTGGTAGTCTTGACTTTCCTACTATATTAGGTTGATTGCCATCTAAGGTGTCTCGATAACCTATTGCAACCGAAAATAAAACTTTATGATCTTTGAGTTTTAGAATATCCTTGTATTTTTCTGATTCAATACCTTCCATGGGTGTAGAGTCTATTTCCATAGCTGCACAGGCTGCCAAAAAGAAACCTAATGTTATATATACTTGATGGGTAAGCCAATTAACTGTCTTTTCCTTTGGTTGCTCTTTTACAAATTGTTTGTAGAAATTAACAGCTCCTTCCGGTAAATTTTCTTCAACGTGTCGTTCAAATTCCTCTAGATTTTCTTGAACACTAAAAATAACAAGGTGACTCGCATTTTTTATTTTAGGAGCATTAAAGAAAGATGCATCTGCCAGAGCATTTTTTGTCTCTTTATGAGATACAAAAGAAAATAACCATGGTTGACTATTGATAGAGGAAGGACTCAACTTTAGGATATGTTTTAAATCCTCAATTTTTTCTTTGGGAATAGTTTTGGTCGCATCAAACTTTTTAGTCGTATATCTTTGCTCCGCTATGCTTCTAAAATCCATCTTGTAATTTTATACAAAAATAAGCATACTTATCTGCTATGTCTAAATTAGATGACAAGTTGTGGCTAAAAGAGTAAAAATTATAGTATTACTCAATTACTGCATTTATCAATTCCCATAATTCGTTGTCAAAACTAGAAGGTCCTAAAAGTTCTTCATTGCTAGCTCCGCCCATACGTACTATAACCATATCTAAGCTTGGTACCATATATAACTTTTGATCGTTTAAGCCAAGTCCTGCGATAAGGTCGTCTGGAGCATTAGGTATTAAGCTACCTGTAAATTCATCTTCTGAACTTGGTAGTCTAAAGCTGCTTTTACCGTTTAACCAATAGAGGTAGCCGTAAGCAAGGTTGTGGTTTTGTGACGAATTAGTCATGGCATTAAAATATTCTTGATCGGAAAGAATAGAGGTGCCATCCCAATTACCTTGGTTAAGGTTTAAAATTCCGAAGCGGGCCATACTTCTTGCAGTACTGAAAAATACGTTGTTATATCCTATTTTAAGGAACAAACCTTGCATGCCAATAGGTTCTTTGATTTTTTCGGAGAAATAGGCATTCAAATCTCTTTCTGTAGCGTTAGCAATTACATCATCTAACAAAGTATACGGTCCGTTATGGTAGTACCAAAATGTATTTGGGTCATTTAAAAAGTTTAAGCATTCTGGGTCAGTACAGAAAATATCTTCAACCGTATAATCTAGACCGGTTGTCATTGTCAATTGGTTCTTAATAGTAATATTCTGTTCTTGATTTAAGGGCATATTTGTCCATCCCTCACCTAAATAGGTAGATGTGGGTTCCAGTATATTTAAGAAACCTTCTTCTTGGGCAATACCTGTTAACATTGCGGTTAAATTTTTTCCAGCGGAATTCCATGCATGATTGTCGTCAGATTTAAAATCACCAAAATATTTTTCTATGACAATTCTTCCGTCCTTTATTATAATGAAAGCATCTGTATTGTTATTTTCTAAAAAGAAGTATAAGTTACTGACTTCATTTTCATTCCATCCTAATGTTTCCATAGAAAGGGTTTCCCATTCGTTTGTTCTGGAAATAGGTGGAAAATATGTTTCGGTAGGTACTGGTGTTACAGCAGGTGGCGTTCCACTTTTTTCTGTTTCAGTTGATGGTTCAGAATCACTTGAACATGAAACAAAAACAGATAGTAGGGCAATTAGGCTGAAATATTGGGAGAATTTCATTTTAAATTTAAGTTTTGGGTGTTAATAAACCGTAATCAACTAAAGATTACAAGTAAATTTGTCCATATCTAACGTTTTTAAATACCCAAATCGTATTTTTGCACCCCAATTAAAATTATGAGGACAAAATCTCTTAAGAAGAACAAAATCAACGTAGTAACGCTAGGTTGTTCAAAAAATGTTTATGATTCTGAAGTACTCATGGGCCAATTAAAGGCTAACGACAAAGAAGTTGTGCATGAAGAAGAAGGGAACATCGTAGTAATTAACACATGCGGCTTTATTGCTAATGCCAAAGAAGAGAGTGTTAATACCATTTTGGAATATGTTCAAAAGAAAGAAGAAGGTGCGGTTGATAAAGTTTTTGTAACCGGTTGCTTAAGTGAACGCTATAAGCCAGATTTGCAAAAAGAGATACCAAATGTAGATGAGTATTTTGGCACTAGTGAATTGCCAGGGTTATTAAAAGCGCTAGGAGCAGATTATAAGCATGAGTTAATAGGTGAGCGTCTGACCACTACACCAAAAAACTATGCTTATTTGAAAATAGCCGAAGGTTGTGATAGACCTTGTTCATTTTGCGCTATTCCATTAATGCGTGGTAAACATAAAAGTACACCAATTGAAGAATTGGTGACAGAAGCTGAAAAACTTGCCGGCAAAGGGGTAAAAGAACTTATTTTGATAGCTCAAGATTTAACTTACTACGGTCTTGACCTTTATAAGAAAAGAAATCTTGCCGAATTATTAGAGGCATTAGTGAAAGTTGAAGGTATTGAATGGATACGTTTGCATTATGCATTTCCGGCAGGTTTTCCAATGGATGTACTTGATGTAATGAATAGGGAACCAAAAGTATGTAACTATTTAGATATCCCATTACAACATATATCGGATAGTATTTTAAAAAGTATGCGTCGTGGTACTACTGAGGCTAAAACGACCAAGTTGTTAAAAGAATTTAGGGCGGCGGTACCTGAAATGACCATTAGGACCACCTTAATTGTAGGGTATCCAGGGGAAACCGAAGAAGATTTTGAAATTCTTAAAAACTGGGTAATTGCCATGCGTTTTGAGCGTTTGGGGTGTTTTACATATAGCCATGAAGAAAATACACATGCCTATAGTTTGGTTGATGATGTGCCTGATGAAGTAAAGCAAGAACGTGCAAATATCATCATGGAAATACAATCTCAAATTTCTTGGGAATTGAATCAACATAAAGTAGGTGAAACATTTAGATGCATAATTGATCGTAAAGAAGGAAATTACTTTATCGGAAGAACTGAGTTTGATTCACCGGATGTGGATAATGAAGTGTTGATTGATGCTACTAAACATTATGTGAAACAGGGAGAATTTGTAAATGTGAAAATTACAGAGGCCGCAGATTTTGATTTATACGGAGAGCCTGTTTAAAAAAAAATCCCAACTAGAATTGGGATTTTTTTTACCTAAAAAGTGATGTTTACAAATGGGATTATTGGGCTAGAATAAACACTTTCGTCATCATCATATAGCACATTAAATTTGGCACCAATAGAGATTTTATTATTAATGTTGTAGCCTGCGCCAACAAATAATGCGGATTCCCAAAAATCATCTTTGATTTCACCAGTAGGTGTTTCTTGTTTTGTATTCACTTTTAATTGGGCAAACTCTAACAAGCTCATTAACTTTTTAGATAGATTGTATTGTCCAATAACGTTAGCACCAAAGGTTGTAGTTTTTTGAACATTTTTAATGGAATTATAACTTCCTTGAACTCCCGCGCCTAAACTAAAATTATCGCTTACATTATATATTAAGTTAGGTGACAAGCTAATATTGGTGCCTCCTAAAAAATTGAGTCCAAAGCCACATCCAAATTTTAGGCGTGGATCAACAGTGACCAAACTATCAACTGTTTGTAGTTGCTCTGTTGTTGTGCTATCTAAGGAAACAGGAGTGTTCATTGTAGCTGAACTATCTATTACCGAGATATTGGTTACTTGTGAAGATACTTGTGCGTAAATAGCAAAAAAGACCAATGACAAGGCATTGGTTATGACAGATTTTTTCATTTTTAAATTTTGGTTATGTGTTATATAGAGTTTAAATATAGATCATTTTACATGAAACTCATTTAGCCAAAATCAGCTTAAAAATAAATACCATGTTCGTAACTATAATTTCGATATTTGCTGTTTAATCATCTGATTATGAGATGCAGATTTGTTGGAAGATTTGCCAAATTCCTTTACCAAATAAAATATCCCTTAAACGAGATAAACTGTTTAAGGGATATTGGTAATTACCAATTGATCAAGAATATTGGTTAATCAAAATTATTTTTCAAAATACAGGTAGATATACATAGCTGCACCAAAATTAGATGCATCTGTAGAAACCAAACGCCAACCATCTTTTGCGTAGCTATCTAATTTTTCTTGAATTTCTTTGTTGGAATTATCTACAATATGGTATTTGTCAAACGTAAGTTTCGAATAATAAATAAGTGTTTCAACTTTGTATTGTTTCATAATATTTTATTTAACCATGAATAGGGCGTTTGCAAAAAACAGCTTACCATTTTCCCAGAAGCCTCTAAAAAGGGGATTGTCTACCATATAAATAACTTGACCACGCCCCATTTCTTCTGTACCGAAGATTAAAGTTTCCGCAATTTTTTTCTTTGCTTCGCTACCGGCAAAACCGGACACAGGTTCGTTGTTACCTTCGCTCAAATACACTGCGCTGCCATTTTCTAGGTAATTGTAAGAACGGGCACCTAATTTAAGGGTAAAATAAGTGTCATCGTAACCATAAGCTAACGGATTTGTGTTATCTACCGTGGCCTTGAAAATTGCTCCGGTAATAGCAGATTTTATTTGTTCTCTTTCAGAAATTTCAAATGATCCTATTGTAGTGGATGAGTCTTTTTCAATCTCTTTTACAGATAATTTAAAATCTTTGTCAGATGAGGTAATTCCATCAATTGCACCGCCCATGGCAATTAATTTTCCACCACGTTTTACCCAGTCCTTTATTTTTTCCTTGTTATATGAGTTTAGAAAACTATTATACCCACGTCCGTCAGGTAAAATTAAAATATCATAATTGCTTAGGTCAATACGGTCAAAATAATCATGTCCCAATACAGAAATTGGGTAATTGAGTTGTTGTTCAAAAAAGTTCCAAATTTCACCAAAACGCAAAGTTGACGTTGGCTCACCAGAAAGAACGGCGATATTTAATTTCTGAATTACATCTACATAACCAGAGCCGAAATCTTTTCCGCTTTCAACAAAACCTGTATTTGTAGAAATGACATTCTTTGCATTGTTTTTTGAAGCTGAAATAAGGATATCATTGAAATTCTTAAGGTGCTTATTGTCACTTTTAGTAATAATCAATGTGCCTCTTTCATGCGAAATACCATCTAATGTAAATGGCTTATGGGCAAAACGTACTCGAACTTTGTTACGCAATAATTCTGCTAGAAACTGAGCATCTTTCATACTGTTCCAATCAGCTAAGTAAGCATAACTGTCCGGTTTTAAAACACCGTATTCAGTACCACTATGAAGAGGTGCGGATTTAGCTACACTGGTTTCTGAAGCTATCGCGTCTAAACCATAGGCATAGGGTAAAGACCATGCGGTGATATCATAGGTAACCGAGTCGCTTAACTTTGCGGTGGGCTCGAACAGTACTTTTACCAAGGTGCTTTTTGGTTGGTTTGTAGAAATGACCAAACTTTTATTAGTACTTTTAATTGAGCCAGATTTACCGGTGGCATAGCTGTAACCTTTAAAGGTACTATTGGTACCTGCTTGAAATTCAATTTCATGTTTACTCAATAAATCTGCTAAAGCCTCTATCTTATCGGGGTTACCGTTCATCACATAAGTGTTGTATTTAAAATTTTTGTCACGGTAAAATTTCTTGAACTCATCATTCAGTTTAGTAATATTTTTTGAGGCCACTTCAACGGTAGATAAGCCGGTGGTATGATGATGTGCAATTCTATCTTTTAAGGTAAGCGTATCTCCAATACCCGTGATAATGCCAAGTCCGGCACGTCCACTACCACCTTGTTCGTAAGTCATACCAATTCCGCCATTATATGTCGGGTAAGTATCGCCATAGCTTGGGTATAAAAGATCAAAGACTTCTTTAGTAAAATAGAACCATCCATTAGCATCAAAATATTTTGCATGATTCTTTCCAATGGTTTCTTGAAATTCTCTTTGAAAATCTGTAATAACTTCATGAAAAGGTTCAGCTGCAGGAGCAAAGTAATAGGGGTTGTCAACACCTTGCTCATGAAAATCAACATGAACATGGGGTAGCCATTGGTTAAATTGTTTTAGGCGCTGCTGACTCTCAACTTGTGTCAACCATGCCCAGTCTCTATTAAGGTCAAACATATAATGGTTGCTTCTACCGCTCCACCAATTTTCATGATGCTCCTTGCTTTGAGGGTCAACTTGATTTGGCGAGTTTTTAAATTGATTGTACCAGTTTACGTAACGATCTCGTCCATCTGGATTAATACATGGATCAATTAATACAACTATATTTTCCAAATATCCTTTCTTACTTGTGAAAAGGTCGTAAATGGTTTGCATAGATGCTTCTGTACTAACACTTTCATTGCCATGTACATTGTAGCTCAACCAAACAATAGCTTTGTCCGGAGAACCTTCTCCATGTATACCTTTCATATGCTCTTCCCTAATTTGATCTAGGTTTTGCATATTTTCTTCAGTAGAAATGGTTGCCAATATCAAAGGTCTTCGTTCATTGGTTTTGCCATATTCAATAAGTTTCATGCGTTTAGGTTCAGCCTTTGCCAAATATTGATAGTAATCTACTACCTCATGGTGTCTTGTAAATTGAGTGCCAAGTTCGTAGCCTAAAAACTCTGAGGGCGATTTTAATTGAGTTAGCCCTAAAAACGGAATAAATAGTAATGCAATGCGTAAAGTTAGTTTCATATAGGTTTGTTTGTGTTCTGAGTCAGCCAAATCTATTAAAATAAATGCAAATTGTACCTTATCTAATCTGTAATTCACCGAGTAAACAGGTATTTAACAGTACCGGTAATTAACTTATATTTAGGAAATGTAAAACGAAAGGGTTTTATATTTACCAAGATTTTAATTTTTATATGGATATTGACTGTTTGCCCTTAGTAAAAACGGGCTATTTTTCGAAATTAATTTGCGATTATGTTACCGCAGATACTAAGCTTAAACCATTGTATAATCGTTTTCCGAATTTAGATGGGTTCAAAGGGCAAATAGAAGAAAAGGGTAAACATTTTACCCAATCGCAAAGAAGTGTATTGTTTAGCTCGTTGATAGAACAGTATAAAGGAATCAACGTTTCTAAGCAAACCAATGCTAATATTGAGCTTTTAAAGGAGAAAAATACATTTACGGTAGTTACGGGCCACCAGTTGAATTTATTTACAGGTCCGCTTTACTTTCTTTATAAGATTATTTCTACCATAAACCTTACCAAAGAATTAAAAAAAGAATTTCCGGATCAAAACTTTGTACCGATCTATTGGATGGCCACTGAGGATCATGATTTCGATGAAATCAATTATTTTAATTTCAAAGGACTAAAATTTCAGTGGAACAAAGAGGCTTCTGGAGCTGTAGGTCATTTGCCTACGGAAGGATTGGAAGAGGTTTTTGCCCTTTATTCTAAAACTATTGGTGATAGTAAAAATGCCCAAGTATTAAAAGAATTATTTGAAAGTGCCTATTTAAAGCATGATACCCTGACCGATGCAACTCGCTTTTTAGCGAACAAAATTTTTAAAGACTACGGTTTGGTAATTGTTGATGGTGATGATGTTGAGTTAAAGAAATTGCTTGTGCCATACATGAAAAAAGATATTTTTGAGCAAACAGCTTTTAAGAAAGTATCTGAAACTATAGAGGAAATTACCCAAATATCTTCTGATTACCCTGTACAAGTAAACCCACGTGAAATCAATTATTTCTATTTAAAAGATGGTATTAGGGAAAGGCTAGTGGAAAGTAAGGGAAAATATGCAGTTAATGATACTGCCATAACTTTCACGAAAGAGGAATTGGTGAGTGAAATGGAAAATTTTCCAGAAAGATTTTCTCCCAATGTTATTGCCAGGCCTTTATACCAAGAGGTGATTTTGCCCAACCTTTGTTATATAGGCGGCGGCGGAGAAATTGCATATTGGTTAGAATTGAAGGCTTCATTTGACGCCATGCAAGTAACGTTTCCTATTTTATTGGTCAGAAATTCAGCTTTGATCATTACCGAGAAACAAGCCGATAAATTAGAGCGAATGAATATTTCCAAGTCAGATGTATTCTTGAGCCAGAATAGCTTGATCAATAAAAAGATTCGTGAAATTTCTAATATTGATATTGATTTTGCTCCACAGAAAAAATTGTTGGAAGAGCAATTTAAAGAAATGTATGCGCTTGCAGAAAAAACAGATAAGTCGTTTTTAGGCGCGGTAAAGGCTCAAGAGGTAAAACAGAAAAAAGGCTTGGATGCCTTGGAAAAAAGGTTGCTCCAAGCGCAAAAAAGAAAATTGAAAGACCATGTAGTTCGTATGACCGAACTGCAGAATGAAATTTTTCCGAATCAATCTTTACAAGAAAGGCAATTAAATTTTTCGGAGTTTTATTTAGCATATGGTGAAGCATTGTTACCAATGCTATTTAAGGCGTTAGAACCTTTAAATTTAAATTTTACGGTCATCACCCAAAAGTAAATAATGGGTAAAGGCAAAACGCTACATAAGATATACGTACTTGCTATTTTTTTATTCATATCTATTACAACAATTATAATTGTATTAGAATTTAACTTTTAAGTATCTAGTGATTGTTGAATTAATATTTTTCTATTTTTTGGAAGTAGGAATTAATTTTTTGTAAACATTATAGTTTAAACTTTTGGTAAAAATTTTTTTATAATTACTGTTGTTTATGGTGTCGATATTTTTTTCAATTACTAGAAAATTTCTTTGAGATATATTTAAAGTATCTAAACTGATAAATTTGTATCGTTGGTAAAAACCAATTACTGAATTATCTATTTTGACTGCTTTAAAATTAATGGTAGAGTAATTTGGTATAACTTTTACAATAGCTTTTATGTTAGCTAATTGTTCCTTGTTTCGTTTATCAATAGTTCCAATATTGGTTATCGCGAGTATAAATGAGATAATAAGTATGCCCGATATTAAAACAGATAAGGAGTTTGTCATTTTTTTATTTTTATTAAATAATGTTTTTAAAAAGTAAAATGAAGGGGCAACGAAAATAGATAAGGACAGCATATAATAAGGAGTTGATGGTACTAGGTAATACCCAGCTTGTTTTAAGCTGATCATTAAGGGTATCGAAGATGAAATACCGATTAATAAGAATACAAATGAAGTTTTAATTTTGTCATTTTTAGGAATTATCCTTTTATTAAAATGATACGTTAAAATTAAGATACATAAACTAAGTCCTAAGGAAATTGGTAATGCTTTGAAGATTCCATTGAATATATAAAATCTATTTTCCCTCATATTTTCTACTCTATTTCCTGATAAAGAATCAATAACTTGATTGTTAAGGTAATTGTTCATAAAATTACGAGGTGATTCAAAACACATTAGAATAATAAAAAATAAAGTAAAACTTAAGCAAAGAAATATTGATTTTTGCAATTGAATTTTCAGATTTTTTCTATAAACAATATACAATATTGCAAAAAATACGATAGGGAATAATGCCACGAACCCTTTGGATAAAAAGCCAAAAAATATTAATAGTCCTGAGATTAACATTAAAATGTAGGCTTTCAAACCTTTATATTCTAAACTTTTATTGAGGAAATAAATAGATGCTAATGTAAACAAGGTTAATGTACATTCTAAAACATTATTAGGATAGGCAAAAAAAGTATGAAAATTTAAAATCCATAATATTAAAGGTAGATAATGGAGTTTTGCAATGTTTTTATTATTTAGATAGATTTGTTTCCAAATCTTTGAAATAATGTAAGCTGTTAAAATGAAAATAACCAAACAATATATTCTTTCAACCCAGAAAGATTGACCAAAAATCTTAAAAAATAATGATTGTAACCAAAAAACAAGTGGTGGGTGCTCATAAAAGCTATTATAAATAGTTGTTGTGAAAGACGGTAGCCAAAATTCACCTATATCATTTTCTAAGTTATTTGAAATTGCTGCATACCAGATACCATCGACAAACATTCCTTCACGTAGAAGATTTGGAGCTATTAGAAAAAAGAATAGTGAAGTAAAGAAAATCCAATGGATATTCTTGTTTATAAAATTTAGTTTTTGAGAAATAAAAGTCATTTAGATATTCAGATGTTTTTAAAGAATTAATAACGATTAAGGAACTAGGAATTCTCCGTTCCACATGTCATCGGTCTTTGAGAAAAGAGCCCTAATATGGTTAGGTCTTTTAAGTTTTAGATATTCAATTTTCGTGGGAAAAATATCGATTATGGTGAAATGGTTTTTGTGTTCTACATATTCCACATGATCAGGATTCTTAATTGCTGTACCTGGGCTAGTTTCTGTGATGTAATCTTTTCTGCTATTGGGCTGAATATTTTGCCAAGTTGATTTTAATCTCTCGGTATTTGTTACTATTTCAGCAATACCTTCTACTTTTAACTGCATCATTTTATCAGGATGGTATAAAAGCAAGCTAACTTGGTTATTTACATGAATATGATTTATTTTTTGAGTTCGGCTATCGGTATAAATAGTTAAACGTAAATTTTCGGTCACCTCACGAAGTACTACGGTACGCAGTCTTGCAACAGATTCATTGCCGGTAGTTGCCATTGTAATGAACCTAAATGGGTGCCCTCTTTCAATTACACTCTTTTTGATCTCAATACTTAACTCTTCAAAAAATGAACCTGTCATTGTGGTAATTTATTTAATAGTAAAAATAAATGAAAAATAGGGTAGGGTAATTGTTTAGTTAGTTGTTATAAAGATAATAGCTATGAAAAAGAAATTGAAAAGGTTCAATTTTTAGCTTTTGGTTTAATTTGGTTTTTGATTTATTTAAAAGCTCGGGGTGGTTTCCGAGCTTTTTTTTTGGATTCTTTGTAAGGTATTAAAAATACGTGCGACCAATGTGCAGAATACTGATTGCTATGAAAAAGAAATTTTAAAGTATTCGGTTTGATAATTGGTTGATTAAAAAGCCCGGGTGATTACCGGGCTTTTATATGTTATATATTTAAATAATTGATAAGAGAAGTAAATTGCTCTTAACCAGATCGGTAACAAGGATCGATCAAAGCACTACTATCATTTAACTTTATATTCTAAACGCATAGTTATTGATGCGGTCTTATTTTTAGAAGAGGTGTTATAGGCACCGCCCCAACTATAGTCTTCTCCAGAGTTTTGACCGGTAATTTGAAAAACGCCCATATTGGCAGAAACCAGGTCACCTAAATTACTACCTGCATTTTCGGCAATTTTCTCTGCACGTATTCTGGCATCCTCTGTTGCTTTGGAAATCATCTCAATTTTAAGGTCTGCCAATTTTGTATAATAGTACCTTGGGGGCAATGAGTTAAACTGAACACCTTTATTTAAAAGTTCGGTAATTTCTCTGGAAACACCTTCTATTAAAGCTACATTTTCAGATTCTATTTTTAAAGTTTGTACAAGTTGGTATCCTTTAAAAATATTGCCAACGTAATTTCCATTTTCATATTGGTTGTCTCGCATTTCTGTAGTTTGAACACTGTTAAAAATAATCCTTTTAGTATCAATGCCCTTAGATGTTAAATATTCTCGAACAATTTCCTTGTCTTGGTTTAATTGGTCGAAAGCTGTTTTTAGAACAGTGCTATTGGTAGAAAATTGACCTTCCCATACAATGAGGTCAGAGGTGAAATTTTCATTGCCCAAGCCTGTAACCGATATCATTTGGGGCGGGTTTGCCCTTTGTATATAAGCGTTGCCTAAAAAATATGCAGCAATGACAATTGCCGCTCCAAAAATAATTGCACTAATGTGTTTCATGAAAAATATTTAAATCGAGTCTAAATATATTAAAAGATACTTTTCAAGAACGGTCAATTTGCTATTTTTGCCCATGCAAAATAAAGTCCTAATACTAGATTTTGGTTCTCAGTACACCCAATTGATTGGAAGACGCGTACGTGAACTAAACATTTTCTCCGAGATTAAACCTTATAATAAATTACCAAAAGACCTTTCCGAGTATAAGGCCGTGATTCTTTCTGGATCTCCTTTATCGGTAAGAGGTGAAGATGCCGTTCACCCAGATCTGTCTGAAATTAGAGGTAAAAAACCATTGTTGGGCGTTTGTTATGGCGCGCAGTATTTGGCACACTTTAATGGTGGTAGTGTAGAAAAATCGAATACACGTGAATATGGTCGTGCAAACCTTAGCTTTGTTAAGGAGAACGAACCATTTTTTGATAAAGTAGATGCAGGTAGCCAAGTGTGGATGAGCCATGCCGATACCATTAAGCATTTACCAGAAAATACAACTCTTTTGGCAAGTACGCATGATGTTGAAAATGCCGCTTTCAAATTTGAAGGCGAAGAAACATATGCTATTCAGTTTCACCCAGAAGTGTATCATTCAACAGATGGAAAACAGGTGCTGGAAAACTTTTTAGTGCATATTGCCGGGATGGAACAGACTTGGACGCCAGATGCCTTTGTTGATAAAACAGTAGCTGAATTAAAGGCGAAAATAGGCGATGAAAAAGTAATCTTAGGGTTGTCCGGTGGTGTAGATTCTTCTGTTGCAGCTGTTTTGTTACATAAGGCAATAGGTAAAAACCTGCACTGTATATTCGTAAATAACGGACTTTTAAGAAAAAACGAGTTTACCGATGTACTTAAGCAGTATGAGGGAATGGGCTTAAATGTAAAAGGTGTAGATGCTTCGGCACACTTTTTGGGTGATTTAGCAGGAGAAAGCGATCCAGAAACTAAGAGAAAAACAATAGGTAGGGTTTTTATTGAGGTTTTTGATGATGAATCTCATTTGGTAGAAAACGCAAAGTGGTTGGCACAAGGTACTATTTATCCAGATGTTATAGAATCAGTTTCGGCAACTGGCGGACCTTCACAAACAATAAAGAGTCATCATAATGTAGGTGGTTTGCCAGATTTTATGAAATTAAAAGTGGTAGAACCTCTAAAGATGTTATTTAAGGATGAGGTAAGAAGAGTAGGTGCTAGCTTGGGTATAGATAAAGCTTTGTTGGGTAGGCATCCTTTTCCAGGTCCTGGTCTGGCAATTCGTATTCTTGGGGATATCACTCCAGAAAAAGTGGCTATTTTGCAAGAGGTGGATGCTATCTTTATTGACGGGTTAAAAAAATGGGGACTATACGATAAGGTGTGGCAAGCCGGTGCTATGTTATTGCCCGTTAACAGCGTAGGTGTAATGGGAGATGAACGTACCTATGAAAAATGCGTGGCACTTAGAGCCGTGGAAAGTACAGATGGTATGACCGCCGATTGGGTGAACTTACCTTATGAATTTCTACAAAAAACATCAAATGATATCATTAATAAAGTCCCTGGCGTTAATCGTGTCGTATATGATATAAGTTCTAAACCGCCAGCAACAATTGAATGGGAATAGTATGAAATATATATTTAATCAAGTTTACATTATTTGGGCATTTTGCGTATTGGTCTCTTGCACTGCAATGGCTCAGAAATTTAATACACATGAGGTTAAAAGAGGAGAGACCTTAGAAAGTATTTCTAAATTATATGGGGTTTCTACTGAAAGTATTTTGCAGTACAATAAAGAGATAAAAACCGGTCAGGATTTAAGACCTAATACTATATTGGTAGTACCAAGTGCAAAAGTTGCGACTAAGCCGGCAAACACTCCTACCAAAAATAGTACAGAGATTGCACAAGATGCAGAAAATTCTAGAGAGCCAATAGGCTATACAGAGCACCGTGTTAAGAAAAGGGAAACCATTTTTGGTATTACCCAAATGTATAATATTACCGAGGATGAATTAAAAAAATATAATCCGGTTTTATATGCCTCGCCCCTTCAGAAAAAGATGGATCTGCGTATTCCTAAATATGCCGCTCCAAAAGTTGAAGATGTGGGTATGAACGATGAAGATTTTGAAAAATACATTGTTGCCGCAAAGGAAACCAGATGGAGTATAGCACATAAATATGGCATTACCATAGATAGCATGTTGGTTTTAAATCCTGGGCTATCAAAGTCGGACAATTATTTATCTGAAGGTTATGAATTGGTTATGCCTAAAATAGCCGGTAGTACGGTAAAGAATCAGGTAACCCAATTATACACCTCTTATACGGTACCTGCAAAGATGAATTTTTATCGTTTAGAGAAAGAATTTGGAGTAAAATCAGATGAAATAGTGCGCCTTAATCCAGAAATTGCAGAACGTGGTGGGTTAAAAGAGGGTATGGTTATTCGTATACCTGAACAAAAGGTAGAAACTGGTGATATTAATACGGACAACTATATTTTTTATGAGGTTAAACCAAAGCAAAACGAGTTTAGGCTGACTAGAAAATTTGACATGACCTGGGCAGAGCTAACCCAATTGAACCCTGATTTAAAAGATGGCTTAAAGGCCGGCATGGTACTTAAGTTGCCAAAAGATAAAGTAGGTGATTTTGAAGTGAAGAATGCTCTGGTATTGGATAAAGTGAATTTATTGGATAGCATTAATGTTGCCGTAAAGCCAAAAGTACTGTTCATGTTGCCATTTAGATTGGACAAGGTGAATTTGGCGGATAAGGAAAGCGCTGAAAAAACAATTGATTCTAGAAGAGATATGACCGTTAGTTTAGGTCTGTATTCCGGTGCATTGGTAGCTATAGATTCGTTAAAGTCTTTAGGAGTATCAATAGATGTGAAAACGGTTGATAATCAATTGGATTTAGGTAAGACAAAACAACTATTGCAAGCAGAACAATTAGGTGGTTATAGTGCGGTTTTTGGTCCTTTGGACAATCCTTCATTAAAAGAGACCGCTGTTCAAGCTTCTAGATATAACGTTCCGGTATTGGCACCGGTAACGGCAAAAAGCGATTTAAGTTTAGAAAATGTGTTCTACTCTTATACGGATGAAGAGGTATTGTGGAAACATATGTTAGACTATGTTGAAAAAAATCATACAGATGAAACACTTTTGATCATAGCAGATGAAGATAATAAAAAGGAAAAAGATGCTATTATAGAAAGATTTCCATCTGCAAAAGTGGTAGTCGTAAAAGAAGAGGAGAAAAATATTGGTATTAACAGAGATAAACTACAGACACTGCTATCTGACCAAGTACCTAATTGGGTTTTTGTAGAATCTGATAATTATAAGTTGATTTCAAGTATAGTCTCCATATTAAATTCATTTAATAATACTGCCTTTGATCCTTTGGTGGGTAAAGATAAAGTTAGTGTTCGCATGTTTACAACAGACATGAACTCTGCGTTTGAAAATGATGTGATTTCCAATACACATTTATCAAATTTAAAGTTCACTTACCCTTCAGTGAATAAAGAGGTTGCCAATAGTTCTTTTGTAGATAGGTATAGAAAACGCTTTGGTGATGATCCCAATAAATATGCGGTAAGAGGTTTTGATCTTACCTATGATTTGTTGTTGAAATTAGCTTATAAAAACAACTTGTTGGAAGCTTCTAGATTCATAGGTGAAACAGAATACAATGGTAATAAGTTCAATTACCAAAGAAAAGGTGTTGCGGGCTATTATAATCAATCGTCATATATAATGATGATGGATGATTTAAGAATTAAAACATTAGAATAAAATGACATCAAAAGTAACGTATAACGGTGGTCTTAGAACTGAATGTGTTCATTTAAAGTCCAACAATTCTTTTGTGACCGATGCTCCCGTTGATAACAATGGTTTAGGAGAGGCATTTTCACCAACTGATACCGTGGCTACGGGCTTGGCAAGCTGTATGTTGACCATGATGGGTATTAAGGCAAACGGGTTAGAGGTAGACTTGAAAGGGACTACGGCATCCGTAACTAAGCACATGGCGGCCTCACCTAGAAGAATTTCTAAAATAGAGGTTGAAGTTCATTTGCCGGAACAAGTTTCTGAAAAGGATAGAAAGATATTGGTGCATACAGCAAATACATGCCCGGTACATTACAGTTTACACCCGGATATTGAAAAAGTAATCACCTATTATTGGGATTTGTAAAAAGAACATATCATATTTTTTGGCTTTTGATCGTTTTGTGCATTGCTTCTGTTCAAGGTCAAGAGGAAGTTGAATGGTCACCGGAGTTTAGGTTTACTTGGAAAGATTTTAAAGGCAAGGTTCCGTCCGGTAGTGGTGCAGCAGCTACTACGGCCAGTGGAATTAGTTATGATTTTTCTACATTTTATGAAAACGGGGAAATGCAGGTGGACTTTAATGTATACGCATATTTTTACCCCACAAAATCTTGGTATAAACCAAAAATATGTAATGAAGTAACATTATTGCATGAGCAATTGCATTTTGATATTACTGAGCTATACGCACGTAAATTAAGGGTAAAGTTGGCAAATGCCACTTTCACCGATAATGTTAAGGAAGAGGTTCGTAAATTGTATAGGTCGACAATCAGGCAGTTGAACGATTTTCAGAATAAGTATGACGCAGAGACCAATTACTCCAGAAATTTGCCTGTTCAAGAAAGATGGGTGAAAGAAATAGGGGAGGCACTTGACCATTAGAGATCAGTATAAATTAAAAAGCACCTTGAATGAAAAGGTGCTTTTTAATTTTTGGATATGAGTGTTTCTATATGTCGCAAATGGTGACACCTTGCTTTAAGGCATCTAATTTATTTTCCCAACTAGGTACAAACTCTTGTGCAACATGACCCTTATAACCTGTTTTCAAAATAGCTTTCATGACTGCAGGATAGAAAATTTCTTGGGTTTCATCTATTTCATGTCTGCCAGGGTTACCTCCTGTATGGTAATGACCATAATATTGATGGTAGTTTTCAATATTTCTTATAATATCGCCCTCCATTATTTGCATATGGTAAATATCATATAGAAGTTTAAAATGTTCGGATCCAATAGCCTCACAAAGAGAAACGCCCCATTCGGAATTGTCGCACATATAATCTTTGTGGTTTACTTTACTGTTCAATAATTCCATTTGAAGAACAACACCATGTTTTTCTGCCAAAGGCATTAGCCTCTTTAATCCGGTTGCACAATTGCGCAAACCTACAAGGTCGTCCATTCCGTTTCTGTTACCGCTAAAACAAATTAAGTTGGTGTAGCCAGCTTCAGCAACAAGGGGGATTACGCGTTCGTAATCGGCAATAAGTTCATCGTGTAAAGAAAGGTCGTTAAAACCTTTTTCAATACCCATACCTGCTCCCCAGCACATAGATGCATGAATATTGTATTTTTTTAGAAGAGGAAATTCTTCTGGTCCAACTAGATCAATCGATCTAATGTCAAGTTCCACTAAGCTTTTAAGAAAATCTTCAAAAGGAATACTGCCGTAACACCAATAACAAACACTATGGTTTATATTGTATTTTAATTTAGCCTTAATGTCAGGTTTGGTGTTGTTTGCCATTGCGGCAGATGTAGTTAAGAAACCAACAGAGGCGGCCGCTGAGGTTCCAATAAAATTTCTTCTTTTCATGTTGTTTTGAGATGTTGATTTTTTAAAGATAATTTTTTTACATTTAATAATGGAAATTATTCCCGATAAGGAAAAATTAATAGAGCTGGCACATTATAGGATGCCATTTGGTAAATATAAGGGCAGGTACTTGGTAGATTTACCAGAACCCTATTTGGTGTGGTTTCAACAAAAAGGGTTTCCTGATGGTAAATTGGGAGATTTGTTGCGATCTATGCTAGAAATCAAAACAAACAGCTTAGAATCGGTAATTCGAAAAATACAAAAACATTTTCCTAAGGAAACCCGTTAAGTTCTATCCTCAATTTGTAACTTTGTCTCCCGTAACATAGAATTCGATACATGGCACAAACCAAATACATCTTCGTTACGGGAGGCGTTACTTCTTCGTTAGGAAAGGGCATTATTGCTGCATCTTTGGCGAAATTACTGCAATCTCGCGGATACAAGACTACCATTCAAAAACTAGATCCTTACATTAATGTAGATCCAGGAACCTTAAACCCTTATGAGCATGGCGAGTGTTATGTAACTGATGATGGTGCGGAGACCGACTTGGATTTGGGTCACTACGAGCGTTTCTTAAACGTACGTACCTCACAGGCAAACAATGTTACTACAGGTAGAATTTACCAAAGCGTAATTGAAAAAGAACGTAGAGGAGAATTTTTAGGTAAGACCGTACAGGTAGTTCCGCATATAACTAATGAGATAAAAGAACGTGTACAGTTGCTAGGCAATAGTGGCGATTACGACATTGTAATTACAGAAATTGGTGGTACTGTAGGTGATATAGAATCGTTACCATACATAGAAGCGGTTAGACAGTTACTTTGGGAGTTGGGTGATGATAATGCCATAGTAATACATTTAACCTTGGTACCTTTTTTATCTGCGGCTGGCGAGTTAAAGACAAAGCCAACACAGCACTCTGTTAAGACTTTAATGGAAAGCGGTATTAAAGCCGATATTTTGGTATGTAGAACAGAGCATGAGATTTCTAATGAAATTAAGGATAAGTTAGCACTTTTCTGCAATGTCAAGCGCGAAGCGGTAATACAAAGTATTGATGCATCTACTATTTATGATGTTCCATTATTAATGCAAGAAGAAGGTTTAGATACCGTAACATTGCAGAAATTGGCATTGCCAAATACCGTAGAACCGGATCTTACTCGTTGGAATGAGTTTTTGGTAAGGCATAAAAACCCTAAGAACGAGGTTACTATTGGTTTGGTTGGTAAGTATGTTGAGTTACAAGATTCTTATAAATCAATTTTAGAGGCATTTATACACGCTGGAGCCTCAAATGAGGTAAAGGTGAATGTGAAATCGGTACATTCTGAATATATAACCGAAGATAATTACAAAAACAAGCTAAAAGGATTAGATGCTATTTTAGTAGCACCTGGTTTTGGTGAGCGTGGTATAGAAGGTAAGGTAAAGGCTGTTGAATTTGCTCGCGTAATGCAAATACCGTTTTTAGGTATTTGTTTAGGTATGCAAATGGCGGTCATAGAATATGCACGCAATGTTTTAAAACTTGCCGATGCAAATTCAACCGAGATGGATGAGAACACTCCTGATCCGGTTATTAGTATTATGGAAGAGCAAAAAACTGTAACCGATAAAGGAGGTACAATGCGTTTAGGTGCTTGGAATTGTGATTTAAAAGACGGTAGCTTAGTGAAGAAAATGTATGAAGGTGCTTCTCAAATATCTGAACGTCACCGTCATAGATATGAATTTAATAATGCATATTTAGAGCAATTGGAAAATGCCGGACTTTTAGCAACTGGTTTTAACAAGGAGACCAATTTGGTTGAAATTGTGGAGTTAAAAGATCATCCATGGTTTATAGGTGTGCAATATCACCCAGAATACAAAAGTACGGTTGCCAATCCGCATCCATTATTTGTAGGTTTGGTAAAGGCAGCTTTAGACCATAAAAAGGCACAAAGTAATGCCACATTGGCATAAACTTCATATTTGGGCATATATTTGCAATCTTAAAAAATTCAAAATAGACCCAATTAATTAGAAACACCACATGGAAGAAAAGAAATTTGATGTACAATCCATCATAGGCTTTGTGCTTATTTTTGGAATACTCATCTTCATGTTTTACCAAAACAGACCTACTCCAGAAGAGTTGGCGGCAGAAAAGGCAAAACAAGAGCAAGTAGAAGCTGCGAAGGCATCAGAAAATTTAGAAACAGAGACTGTAGGTAACAATGAACCACAGTTGGATTTACAAGATTCTACAGCAGTTGCCAATTACCAAGGTAAATTAGGTGCATTTGGGTTTACAAAACCATCTAATGATATTACCACCTTGGAGAATGATGTTCTTTTGTTGAAAATCAGTAATAAAGGTGGGCAGATCGTAGAGGCGAAAATGAAACAGTACGTTACTTATGATTCTGTGCCGGTTTATTTGGTAAAAGATGGTAACGCTTCTTTCGCATTAGATTTCTCTACATCTGACAACAGGGTGTTGAATACGGCAGATTTGTATTTTGAGCCATCAATGTCAAGTGATAATGGCAATCAAGTTTTGTCATTGAAAGCCAAGACTTCAAACAATCAATATTTGGAGTATAGGTATGTCATGAAACCAAATGATTATTTGGTTGATTTTATGATTAAATCCAAAGGATTGGATAACGTCATTAGTACAAGTAAACCTGTAACGTTAGATTGGAAGTTAAAAGGTATTCGACACTCAAAAAGTATTCAATATGAAAATAGGTATACGCGTTTGACATATAATCATGAAGATGGTAAAATTAGCAAGTTATCTGAAGGAAGTGATGATGAGGAAACCGAAGAGGATATAAAATGGATTTCTTACCGTCAACACTTTTTCTCAAGTATATTAGCAGCAGATGTACCATTTAAAAATGGAGATTTGACTTCGGTAAACTTGGTAGAGGAAGAAAGTAGAACCTTTGGTTTTACAAAAGCATATGCATCTGCGTTACCAGTGGACTTGGAAGGCGGGGAAATTTCTAAAGATTTACATTGGTATTTTGGTCCAACAGATGTAGATACCCTTTCAAAGTATGAAGATTTGGGTCTAGATGATTCCATTCCTTTTGGGTGGGGTATTTTCGGTATGATCAATCGTTATGTGTTTACACCATTCTACGGTCTTTTAAGTACGTATTTTCCTTATGGTATAGCAATTGTGATCATGACGATATTGGTACGTTTGGCAATGTCGCCTGTAACATATAAATCCTACTTGTCACAAGCAAAAATGAAGGTGTTGAAACCTGAAATTACTGAGCTTGGCGAGAAATACAAGGATAATGCCATGAAAAAGCAACAAGAAACCATGAAGCTTTATGGTAAGGCAGGGGTAAGCCCCATGAGCGGTTGTATACCAGCGGTTATTCAAATGCCGATATTCTATGCACTTTTCATGTTTTTCCCAACATCGTTCGCATTACGTCAAAAATCATTTTTATGGGCGGATGATCTTTCTTCTTTTGATACTATTTATCAATTCCCAGAAGGATTCTCCATTCCATTCTACGGTGATCACGTGAGTCTGTTTCCTATATTGGCATCTATAGCTATTTTCTTTTATATGATGATGACTACAGGACAGAATATGCCAACTCAACCAGGTATGCCTAACATGAAATTTATCATGTACTTAATGCCATTTATGATGTTGTTTTTCTTTAACAACTATGCAAGTGGATTGAGTTTGTACTACTTCGTTTCTAACTTGATTACTATTGGTATTATGCTGGTCATTAAGAATTTTATACTTGATAATGATAAAATTCATGCCCAGATACAGGAGAATAAGAAGAAACCTAAAAAGGAAAACAAATTCCAAAAGAAAATGCGCGAGATGATGGAACAAGCAGAAGCGCAAAAGAAGAACTAATTTTATTGTTCTATATAAAATGAAAAGCCCTTTCAAATTTGAAAGGGCTTTTGCCATTAAATAGAGTTGGTTTGGTAAGATTTGGGATGGTAAAGATGTAATTAAATTTAAGTTCAATAAAAAGTTAGTTGTAAAGGGTGGCTTATTGTATGTTAAAATAGTCTGTACTGATGTTAGTCATTTTATGGCATAAAAAAACCTTCCCATAAAGGAAGGTTTTTAAATTTGGTGAATGGCGCTAGCTTATTACAATGCATCTAAAGCTGCTTGTGGTAAAAGGACCTTATTAATAACGTGTACAACACCGTTGCTAGCTTCAACATCGGCAATGATAACAGAAGCGTTATCTTCGCTCGCATCTTCAACGTGTACTGTTCCATCTTTAATGTTAATACCTACATTTTCACCTTGTACGGTTGCAATAGTTTGCCCGTCACTTAAATTCGTAGAAAAAGCAGCTGTTCCAGAAACTACGTGAAAAGTTAAAATAGTAGTCAATAATTCTTTTTCGGCTTCGGTATCAAAATCCGCAAGGCTATTATAATCCTCTCCTAAAGAATCTAGTAATGCTGCGAAGGCATCATTAGTTGGGGCAAATACAGTAAAGGGACCTTCCCCGTTTAAGGTTTCTACCAAACCAGCATCTGCTTGCACCAGAGCATCTACCAATGAGCTAAGGTCGTCTGTAGCTACTGCAGTATCAACAATGGTTTTCAATTGTAAGCTCATAACAAAGTCTATTGCCGCTTGTGGTAATAATACTTTATCAATAGTATGAGCAACACCGTTAGATGCCATAATATCTACTGCTGTAATATTTGCGTTGGTATCGGAAGCATCACCGATCACGAATGTATCCCCAGAAGAAATTATTTCAACGCTGTTGTTTTCAAACGCCGTTGCAACCTGTCCTGCAGCCAAATCTGTAGATTTTACTTCAGCGGCAATAACGTGAAATAATAAAATATTTTTTAATAAGTCAATTTCTTCATCTGTGTCAAAATCATCAATGCTATTATAATCGTCGCCTAAAACCTCTAACAATGCTACAAAGGCATCATCTGTAGGTGCAAATACGGTAAATGGTCCATCAGAACTCAAAGTAGCGGCTAAATCAGCCTTAATTACCGCTGCCTCTAGAAGCGATAAAGGTTCGGTAGCTACAACAATATCCACCAATGTGCCATTCTCTTCAGGCATTTCCTCTCCGTTCAAAGCATCTATAATAGCTTGTGGTAGTAATACTTTATCAATAACGTGAACCACTCCATTACTGGCCTCTACATCTGCAATAACTACTTTAGCATCAATTTCAGTGGCGTCATCGATGAAAACATCACCATCAATATTAATGGTTAAATCTTCACCTTGTACTGTAGTCACCATCATACCGTTGGACAAATCGGTAGAGTTGGCAGCTACACCTGCAACTACATGATAAGTTAATATTGAAGTTAAGATCGCTCTCTCTTCGTCCGTATCAAAATCTGCCAAAGTATCAAAATCATCTAATTGGTTCAATAGTTCGGTAAAGGCATCATTAGTTGGTGCAAAAACGGTAAATGGACCGTCGCCGCTTAATGTGCCTACTAAATCAGTGCTTTCTGAGTTGTCAGCAGTTGTAAGGGCAGAAACTAATGAGGTAAGCGCATCTTCCGCCTGAGCTGTCTCTACAATGTTCATTTCGTTTGGTGTCATAGGTGTTACACCGTCATCATCATCACTACATGACCATGTAACTATGGAAATGGTGAGTACTAGTAAAAAATTTCGTAATCGTAACATTTTTTTCATAACTGTGTTTTTAAGGATTGTTCAATTAAATATGGAAGATGTTTAACATTAATGGTGATAAAATACATATATGGTAGTAAAACATCTACAATGCTAAAAATACGATAGTTACCTTTTGTTTAAATAATTTTTAAAAAAGTTTAACAAAATATTTTTAACTCAATAAAATTAGCTGTTAGTACGTAGTTGATCTGAGCTCTTCTTTTTATTAAGATTGTAGGCAGTGAATAAAGAGTATGCGTATTTTTAAATAAATAGACTTTGAATTGAAATTTTGTAATTTTGTTGCGACCAAAATGAAGAGATGAAAAAAGTAGTAATAGGACTTTCTGGAGGAGTAGATTCAAGCGTGGCGGCATACCTTCTAAAAGAGCAAGGTTATGACGTTATTGGCCTGTTTATGAAGAATTGGCATGATGATTCGGTGACGATATCAGAAGAATGTCCGTGGTTAGAAGATAGTAACGATGCCTTGATCGTTGCAGAGAAGTTGGGTATTCCATTTCAAACGGTTGATTTAAGTGCTGAATATAAAGAACGTATAGTTGACTACATGTTCAGGGAATATGAAATGGGGAGAACCCCAAACCCTGATGTGTTATGCAATAGGGAGATCAAATTTGATGTCTTTATGAAAATAGCCATGCAGCTTGGGGCAGATTATGTAGCTACGGGTCATTACTGTAGAAAAGGCACTATCAAAAATACAGACGGTACCGAAACCTATCAGTTATTGGCAGGGAAAGATGGAAATAAAGATCAGTCTTACTTTTTATGTCAATTATCGCAAGAGCAATTATCAAAAACCTTATTTCCAATAGGGGAGTTGACCAAGCCACAGGTGAGGGAAATTGCCGCAAAAATGAATTTGATCACCGCTGATAAAAAAGATTCTCAGGGTTTATGTTTTATTGGTAAAGTAAGATTGCCTGAATTTTTACAGCAACAATTAAAACCTAAGACCGGTAAAATTGTTGAGGTTCCTGCCGGGTTAGATGCTTATGCACAAATAGCGCCAAGTTTTGATGATAAAAAATCAGAGTTGGCCTACTATGCGGAGAAACCGGTATATCATTTAAATGATGGTAAAGTAGTAGGTGAGCACCAAGGGGCACATTATTTTACCAAAGGGCAACGTAAAGGCTTGCATGTTGGTGGAACAAAAGAACCTTTATTCGTAATCGATACTGATGTTAATGAGAATATCATTTATACAGGTCAAGGTAAGGCACACCCAGGTTTGTATAGAAGAACTTTGTTTGTAAAGGATGAAGAAATACATTGGGTTCGTGAAGATTTGGCTTTGAAAATGGATGAGAAGTTAGAGGTGAAAGCACGTATAAGATACCGACAAGAACTACAGGAAGCTACCATATATAGAGTAGAAGGTGGTATGTACGTAGATTTTAAGGAAATGCAATCTGCCATTACCGAAGGTCAGTTCGTAGCTTGGTATTTAGAAGATGACCTTATAGGGTCTGGGGTTATTTCTTAAATTTATATGGTGTTATAGGAGGATTAATAATAATCAAAACTGTAACATATTATTCCATAGTAGGTATTAGGGAGAATCAATGCTTGCGTTGAAAATTATAGTAACTATTGAATATAATCCTTTGGTGTTTTCCAGGGTAATTTACCTAGCTCATGCAAAATAGAATTTCTGAACTTTTCAAAATAGAATTTCCAATAATTCAAGGAGGTATGATTTGGACCAGCGGATGGCGATTAGCCAGTGCGGTGTCCAATGCTGGTGGTTTGGGAGTTATTGGTGCCGGTAGTATGTATCCAGGTGTTTTACGCGAGCATATTCAAAAATGTAAAAAAGCGACTTCAAAACCTTTTGGAGTGAATATACCGATGTTATATCCTGATATTGATAAATTGATGGATATTATTGTTGAGGAAAACGTCAAGATAGTATTTACATCCGCGGGAAACCCAAAAACGTGGACACCCTTTTTAAAGGAAAAAGGAATTACGGTTGTACATGTTGTCAGTAGTTTAAAGTTTGCTTTAAAGGCACAGGATGCGGGAGTAGATGCCATTGTAGCAGAAGGTTTTGAGGCAGGTGGACATAATGGTCGTGATGAAACAACAACTATGGTTTTAATTCCGGCGGTTAAAGAGAAAATTCATATTCCCCTAATAGCCGCTGGTGGTATAGCAACTGGGAAAGCAATGTTAGCGGCAATGGTCTTAGGTGCAGATGCTGTGCAGGTTGGTAGTAGGTTTGTGGCAAGTGAAGAAGCATCTAACCATATGAACTTTAAAGAAGTTGTGGTTAAAGCCAAAGAAGGCGATACCCATTTGACGTTAAAGGAGCTTGCCCCTGTTAGACTAGTAAAGAACAAGTTCTATAATGATGTACAAAAAGCCTATGCTACAGGAGCAAATATTGAAGAACTAAAAACCCTTTTAGGAAGGGGGCGTTCCAAAAAAGGTATGTTCTTAGGCGATTTAGAAGATGGTGAGCTAGAGATTGGTCAGGTATCGGCTTTAATACATGACATAAAACCAGCTGATGAAATTGTTAAAGCGCTGATGAAAGAGTTTAATGAGAGGAAAGCAGAACTTTCCTCTCTATAGATTAAACTTCTTTATCTTCCCCTTCGATCACCCGCTTTTTGTTTCTCAAAGATCCAAGGTATTCAATAAGATCACGAAGTTCTCTTCTTGAAATCATTCTACCCATTGCTGGCATTGCAGACATAGAATTCTCTCTACTGGCAATTCTCATTAAGGGGACTCTTAAAGGCTCCGCTTCAGAAGTTCTTAGTAGTAATTCTTTGTCATTTTCCTCAATAAGAACACCTTGTACTTTTTGTCCGTCTTTCAACGTAATGGTTACGGTGCCATAGCCTGGTGCCAAACGTATACTAGGTTCTATAAGCGCTTCTAGCAATTGTTGTCTGTTCAGGATATTGCCAATATTGTCCAATTTTGGTCCAACCTCTCCACCAGAGCCATTTACTGAGTGGCAACGTACACATTGTGCCGTGGGATTATTGTTGAATACCGATCTACCGGCCCACCAATTTCCTCCATATAGTGTTTCTTGAAAAGAATCGGCAGAATAACCGGCCTCCTTAAGTTTGTCTAATTGAGCTATTAATTTTGGGTTTTCGGTTGCGTTTACAGATTCCATTAAGTCTAATAATATACCTTGTTTTAGCTGGTCTTTACTGGCTTTATTAATTAGGCTAGATAGTAATGCATTACTATTCTCTACAGGTAGGTCACCTAAAACATTTAACATTCTCTGTTGTTCAGATATAGAGCCTCTTTTAAAAATAGGGTCTACAATGCTAGGAAGTTTTTCTTTAGGTATATTTAATTGCGCCAATAGACCTACGGCTGCTGTTCTTACTTCTTCATTGCTGTCTTTCATACCAATGGACATGGCAGTTTCCATTTGTTCGAATTTTAATTGGCCAAGACTGTTTAGTACTGTAGCACGTACCTCTGCAGATTTGTTATATCTAAAAATAGAGAATAACTCATTGTTATAATCGGTAATACCCACTGCGCTCAATGTCTTAGAAATACCGATTAAAATTTCAGGTTGGCGTTCATTTAAAAATGAAGGGATATCTTTTCTGATCTTCTCTTCTAGTTGACCGTTTTGCCTAATTATTTCTCCTCTATATCTACCATCTACACGGTCTAAGAGAGAAGGATTGTTCCAAGTTCCCAAGGCGGCAAGAGCCTCGCCACGTAAGTCGCTGGAAACACTTTTACGCTTTGCAAAATTGATAAGGAAATCTAGTTGTTCATCACCACCAACGCGTAAAGCTGCATTGATCGCTCTTCTTAATAATGGTTCTGAGGTGAATTTCTCATTATTAAGGGTAGCCGCCAAAGCCGGCAATGCAGCCTCTATAGAAAGATCATCGTTTATGGCACGAGCGGCTTCTGTTACTATATACTCATCTTTATCAGATAAGAATATTGAAATTTTAGGGTCTTGTAATTTTCTCAAGACAAGAACTGCTGCAATACGCAAACTTCTGTTCTCATTATTGGCAAGAGCTAAAATTGGTTCTGCTTTTCCTATTCTTGCAAGAGCCAATACAGCAGCATGTCTTAGGTAAAGATCTTGATCATTATTTGCTTCGATCATTGCCAAAAGTGGTTCAATGGCGTTTTCATGTTTCAATCTTCCTAATGCTTGGGCAGCATAGAACTTAACCCGATCGTTCTGGTGTGTAGTCAATGCTATTAAACTATCGGCAGCATTACCGTACCTTACATCACCAAGAACTTTTGCACTTTGCGCAATAATTTCAGCATCTTCGTCACTTAATAGATTTAATAAAGGTTCGGCATCATCAACATCTTTTGCCGCAATTTGCCCGATACCCCATATGGCGTGAATACGTGCAAATTGGTTTTCTTCCTCAGTTAAAGCCTTTTCTAAAGCTCTGTAGCCCCAAAAAGTTCTTTTGGCAAGTTCAAATTGTGCTTTTTGCCGAATTCTCATATCATCATATGAGAGTAGTTTTATAAGATTATCAGTTTTGTCATCTTCATAATTATGGGTCATTAACCGTTGTGTTTCTAACCTTTCTTGTTCAAGATCATTGGTTTGGTCCGTAACGTCTAATTTCCATACTCTTCCGTAATTTTTGGTTCCCCAACCATTAACCCAATCGGCAAGGTATAATGCGCCATCTGGACCAAAATCAATACCTGTAGGCAATACTCCGGATAAGATAGATTCCTCACTCTTCAGTTCAAAAGAGGCACCTTTCGGTTTTAGATCAAAAGACCAAATATGTGATCTGCTGGGGTCACCTACAAATTCTACTAAGAAAAATTTGTCCATCCACTTTTTGCCCAAAGCGGTGCCAGGGTTATATCTCATTCCGGTAGGTCCGTTATGAAAATTCTGAATAGGAGGTATGATATACGCGGCTTGACCATCCCAATGTGGGGTAAAGAGTTTTTCATCCATCCAAACGTTATAACCATTGTTCTTTGGGTCCGTATATTTTCCATACTGCCAATTGGCTCTCCACCCAGCATCTGAACCTTCTACGATATGAACCAGGCGTTCACTTTCTCCCTTATGGTCACCGTCGTTATCAGAAGAAATAATATTTCCATAGGCATCAAAAACAAACTCATGCGTATTGCGCAGACCGTGAGCAAAAACCTCAAAGTCACTTCCATCTGGGTTACTTCTTACAATTACCCCTTCATTTGGGTACTTATGGTTTTCACCATCAACGGTAGTAATGTTGGCACCAATATCACCAATACCCCAATATATTTTACCATCTGGGCCTTCTATGGCACCGGACATACCGTGACCACTAAATCCTATATGTACGGCAAAACCCTCTGCAATACTCGTTTTTTCGTCTAAAATTTTATCGCCATTAGTATCTGTTAAGCGATACATACCTGGACCAATACCAACAAAAACATCATTATCACGTACTAAGAGTGCGCCTGCCACATCATTGATTTCATCGCTAAAATCGTTCATGATCTGGGTAGAAATATCTGCAATACCATCATTGTCGGTATCTTGTAACATCCAAATTTCATCTTGTTCAACGGCAAGATCTTGCCAGTCATGAATGCTATCATTATTAAGGTCAGGTAACCATTCATTTTCTTTACTAAATTCAGGAGCAAAAGTTTTATGAAGAAAAGCTCTTCTATCTTCCACAGATTCTAGGGAGATAGATTCTGTCATCCAATCTCTATGGCCCCTAATATCAAATTCTGAATTTTTGGCTCTATTGGTGCGTGTAATGTATACATTGCCTTCATTGTCAATATCAAGTGCAATAGGATCTGGAGCTAAGGAATCTGAAGCCCAAAGACTTAGTTCTAGTCCGTCTGCAACTTCAGCAGTAATGGTTTCTCGAGCTAATTTGGCCATTTCAATAAGCTCGGTACTATCTTGTTGAATGGTTAACGGAATTTCAACAGGCTTTTTATTGATGCATGAAATAGAAAAAAATAATAGGACGATTACCCCCAAAAGGAATTTTTTAAAGAATGTCATTGTTGTTTGGTTGAATTGAAATTTAAATGTAGCGAATAATGGAGATAATCAAGAAAGAAATTGAATAGTTGTTAAGTTATTAACCATATATGATATAGATTTATCAATTTGAAATATAAATGACATTTAAATTAATGTGGTGAAACTGTAACTAAAAGTTCTGCTATATTTGATTACTTATTAAACTAACAATGATATGAATACTATTAAAACAGCTGTATTTGTTTTTCTGATGGCAATCGGTTTAACATGTGCACAAGCGCAAGAAGGTCATCCTTTAGAGGGAAAATGGAATTTGACAATTGATCAAGAAGGAGAGAAACTACCATCGTGGTTAGAAATTAGGCACTCGGGTACCAACACATTGATTGGAAGATTTACATATGCTTTTGGTAGTGCAAGACCTGTAGCCGAAATAGAAAAGCACGGAGAATTATTTTCTTTTGAAATACCTCCACAATGGGAGCCAGGAGCTGCCAATATGGAATTTGAAGGAAAAATAGTAGGGGAAGGGCTAGAAGGAACCATGATATATGTAGATGGTAAAACATATAATTGGACAGCAACAAAATCGCCAAAATTACCATACTATGAAAATGCAAAAGAAGGGAAGACCATAAAACTTTTTAATGGAAAGAACTTAAATGGTTGGACGATGAAACCGGGCAATCAATGGGCAGTGTTAGATGGTATATTGACCAGTGCAAAACCTGGAGTCAATTTAGTCTCGGAAGAAAAATTCAAGGATTTTAAATTACATGCAGAATTTAGGTATCCTGAAAATAGTAATAGCGGACTTTATTTAAGAGGCCGTTATGAAGTGCAAATAGCTGATAACATTGGGTTGGAACCTTCTTCAATTTATTTTGGTGGAATCTACGGATTGTTGACCCCGAACGAAAATGCCGCTAAGAAAGCGGGCGAGTGGCAAACCTATGATATTACATTGATAGGTAGAAGAGTAACCATAGTTGCCAACGGAAAAACTATTATCTCTAATCAAAATATAGACGCTATGACAGGTGGAGCTTTAGATAATAATGAAGCAGAGGCCGGACCTATTATGATTCAAGGAGATCACGGGCCTGTAGAATTTAGAAAACTAGAAATTACGCCATTGAGCAAAGGTTAATTTAAAGTATAGGGATAAAAGCCTCTATTTTAGAGGCTTTTTTTATGCTTTTTTATTGAGCGTAGTTATTAAAGCAAGCGATTGCTCTTCCTCATCTTTGTGCACAAACACCTCAATAAGTTCGGGCAAAGGACTGCCAAAACCCGCTAACCTAGCAGATTCGGTTTCGTCTTTGATTACGGCCTTGATATTGTTGTCTTGTAAAGTTAGTTTTATACGTTGAGCTTCTATTTTATTACCGCCAAATACTTTTATATAGTCTGTGTCCATTTTTTTTTTTTTTTTTTTT
>CERC01034253.1_pt1 | contig 70075 bp, 73 predicted proteins | sample 530921 | NCBI WGS metagenome assembly CERC01 (sample SAMEA2621099, study PRJEB7988) | marine metagenome | isolation source: saline water (ENVO:00002010), including
TTCAGAAGGAACAAATTTTTCTGTTGGTTGTGGAAGCCCACGTCATACTTATAAGCCTTACGTGGTTGTGGAAAGAACTGTGGACCGACCCTCTCAACAATACAAAATTAAAGGTAATTGCCATGAAGTGAGAAATCATTTGAATAGCTTTGAGCAAGAACCTAACGCAAGCTTAGATTTTACGTATGATAAGCATACCCTAGTCTTGAAGAGAATTAGAATCTACTAGTTTGATAAACGACAATTTTTTCGAAATACATTGAAATTCAATACAAGGGCCAGTTTTTATACTGGCCCCTGCTTTTTTTTAAAGCCTGCATTTTAATGCGAAGTTTGTTGAACACCAGAACCTTACAATCTCAAAAGGTCTTGCTTGGGGGACTTGATTTGTAAGGGACCTTTCGGCAGCTTTGACTGGTAAAGGTGGGATATCTTCTTCTAAATTTTGGGCTATGCCTTTTTCCTTTTCCTTTTTCCAGGTCCGAACTTCGGCAGATACTGCTCCAGGTGAGCATTTTGGCTTTCATCCTGAAAAAACACTGTTTCTTGGATGCCCATTCTTTTGCAATATTCTCTTAGGCAACAGACTTAGACCTCAAGTCCTTTCTGTTGCATGCCACTGCTTACGCTACAATTATGGGTAGCTCAATATAACTCAAACATAGAAATGTCCTTTTAGGCATTTATACTCCTTGGTGAAAAATTAAAATTTATTTTTAAATGGGTAAAAAAGAAAAAACACCAACAGATTAAAGCTCTATTGGTGTTGAATAAATAAGATAATTACAATGGAAGAGTTGGCTTTACTACGCCGCTTTTTTGTAACTGAGCTTCACTTTTTGGCCGGTAGCCCCGAGAACTCTAAAAAGGACGTCCAAAGAAATTCCCTGTGTGTCTTCTTTAAGAATCCTTGTTATCCTTGCTCTTGAAGTACCGGAGTCCTTGGCCAGTTGTGAAACAGTCAAAGATTTTTTCTTAACGGTTTCCAGGATGTTTTTGGTAACGCTATGCCTCACCTCCCATTCAATTGCGTCGGACGCTGAAAGTCCAAGGGACTCTGCTAGATCATTGGCGGTTTTATTTTTTATGCTTTTGGTATTGCTCATTTTAACATCTCCTTTAGATAACTTTTTCCAAGCTCAATTTCCTTTTTAGGCGTTTTTTGCGTTTTCTTTTGAAAAGCGTGAAAGATTAAAACTTTGCCTTCCACCTTTAAAAAGTAAAACGCTCTAAAAATTCCATCAGCTCCTTTTACTCTCAGCTCATGGCTTCCTTTTGAAACAGATGGCATAGAGCGAGAGAAAGGCATGTTTAATTTTTCACCCAACTGCAATCTATAAATTAAATAACCAAGCTCTCTTTTAACTTCTATTGGAAATTCTTGGACAGCTTGTAGAGCTTTTGGGTTCCATTCCACTTCATTTTTCAATCATTTCTCCTTTTTGTACTGTACCGTATTCGGTACTTTTTTTCAAGTTTGTTAATTTAGATTTTCATTTGCACAGTTTTGCACAGGAAAAAACAAGGAAAACATGGAAGTAAAGGCATACATCGAGAAGACAAGTAGCTAGAATCATTGCTAACGTGTTGTTAATAAAAGGGCTAAGTTAATCCCTCACGCCCCGCCATTTTCACATTCTCTACATTTTGTTTTGGCCTTCAATCACTTAAAAAGTTGGAAGATGTCTATTCTACAAATTTTTTATTTCTAGAACTTAAGTAGACAACTTAACCGTAGTGATTGAACATTCCTGTGAGAATTTAAAAACTTTTCTTAAGATCTTCTTAATTTTTGTCGATACTTAAAAATATCAGGAGTTTGCGTTGGGAGATTTACTTAAGACCACATTCATTATCATTATAGGCTTTTCCCTTTTAAACTTAGGGTTGAGTTTGTGGTTTTTGATCCGTACCAGACTAAAGATTCATGGCCTTCAAGCTGGATTCTGGCTTTCATTGGTTTTAAATTTCTTTATTCAGGGAAGCGCGGTCCAAGCTAGTGTTGGACAAATTTTGTTGTGTTATGCCTTTTCTTTGGTCCCCGTAAATCTTTTGAGTATGACTTCCTTTGAAATTGCTGGAGTGAGGTATCCTGCCAAGATTTACATCATTGTCACGTCTGTTCTTTGTTTCATAAACTTTTTCTTGCTTGATCTCTCTATACCGTTTACTTGGAAAGCAATGCCTATAGCTATTGGGGTGGCCATTCCTGTTTTCCATGCCAGTGGAGTAATGTTTAAGAAAGGGGGGCTTACTAAAAGTCCTTTCCATAGAATTATGGCACTTGTGCTTTTTGTTCAAGGAGTTCATTCCATAAACTTTGCCCTTTTTCGAATGGAGCCTGATGCACAACTTTGGGGCTGGATTACAGCTTATGCATTGTACCAACTGATCGCTGTGTTCTTGCCAGTTTTATCTTTAGACTTTCACAACAGGACAGAAAAAAACCGACTAAGGAGAATGGTGGAAGAGAAAACCGATCACCTTCAACAAGCAAATAAAGAATTAGACTCTCTTAACAGGCAGAACTCTCTACTTCTTAAGGTATTGCTGCATGACATATCAAACTCTCTGGTTGTGGCCTCCTTTCAGGTAAAGAAAATAGGAAACATACTTTTGGCCTTAGATGATGACTCTGGTAATAATGGAAAAATCATGTCCAAACTTGAGGGTAGGATGGAAGTACTGTCAGACCTCATTTCCCAGGTTAGGGACTATGAAAGTGTAAAATCCGGAAAAAGTGAGCTTTCTAAAGAGTGGATCGGGGCAGAGGAGTTAAAAGAGGAAATGCATACGCGCTATGAGGATCAGCTAAAGGAAAAATCGCTTAGTTTAGCTGTTGTGTGTGATAAAGACGCGGGAGTTTACGCTGATAGAACATCATTTTTTAACTCGATACTATCTAATCTAGTGTCCAACGCTATAAAGTTTTCTCCCAAGGGGTCAGAAATTTCTATTGAAATTGATACCCAAAGTGATGCTCAAAAATTAAAAGTAACCAACGCTGGGGAGCCTATCCCAAATCAGCTGATACCAAAGCTTTTTTCATTTGAGCATAAGACCACCAAGGTGGGAACTTCTGGTGAGAAGGGGACAGGTTTTGGGCTGCCAATTCTTCGCGAATTTATGAATCTACACCAAGGCCAAGTAGAAGTTGTAAGCAATTCGGTAGAGGACTCTCGAAAAGGTGTTACTTCGTTTATTCTTCTATTTCCTAGCTCAAATTCATATGCCTAAAACTCAGTTCGCTTCTAGCTAATATTCCAAATGTATTCCTTTTTGAAGTTTTCTTAAGTTGCCTTAAGAAAGCAAGATTTAGAGCCGATAACTTTAGGTCTAGATAAAATGGTTTTAGGAGCGTATGCATGGCAGATCACTGCGATAAAAGAAAACAACATAAGAGAGTCCATCAAGGCCGAGGTCTCCAAGTTTTTGGGAGATGACCTGTCGGTAGTTGAGGCCAATGATGGAGTTGAGGGATTGCTTCACAGTAGTCTTGAGAAGTTTGATGTTATCTTTACCGACTTTAATATGCCAGGACTTAATGGGTTAGAGCTTTTAGAGGAAGTTAAAGAAGAGGCCTGTGTAAATAGGCTAACCCCTATTATATTTCTTTCTTCAATGAAGCCTGAGCTTAAAGGATCACCTGGTGTTTTTAATAATGTCTATTTTATGGAAAAGCCTTGGAAGGCCAGGCGTTTAAAGTTCATATTAAATTGTTGTTTAAAGACTGGAAACGAAGCAGCCTAGAAAAAATTATTTCGTGCAATGATTACTATTTAGATATTCAACACCTCTAAAAACTTTATCTTTTAAGAAATCATACTTTTCTGGGTTGGCTTTTAAAAGTGCCAGCGGATTATAGCGATAGGCCGCCATACTTTCAGCAAAATCCTCTGCTGGATTAACCTGTCCATACTCGGATACAATCTTGTTTGGACTTTCTGTATCCATCGCCGTGTAGTGAATCTGCATTTCCATAAGTTGCTTGTCTATTTTTTGCATGAGGCTTTCTTCCTCTAGAAACTCTACTTTTTGAAACCCAAAAGTATTGTTCAGACCTCTAGAAAGGTCGATGGAAAAGTCTGGCATAGAAAAAGCCTCCTCTTCCTTATTCATTGCTTGTTTAATCTCACGCTCTCTAACCGAGTTTACTTTCCAGTCACTTAAATCTAACCAATCTTTCGATCTATCGATATTCAGTTCTCCTGAGATGTAGTGGCCTAATTCGTGGAAGGCAGTATATTCCTTTGATTCATCTGAAAGATCATCCGCTGCTCCAAAAATACGCAAGTAAGAGTTCGCAAGGGTGTCGCCTTCTGAGCTAGAATCGTGAATGAAGGCCTTGTTTCTATTTAATTTTCTTAGGTGCGTAGGATAAGCAAGAACCGCTTTTAAGTATGGATCCACCTCATTGGGTTTCCATGGCCGTGCATCCTTATAAACATGATGAGATGGGTTTAGACCATACTTTACTTTCATGTATAAAAACTTGATTCCTCTCTTTTCTCCAAACACATTAGTTGAGAGACAAATAACATCTTTGCAATGTGCGTGTCGTGTTAGATCAAGAGCGTTGTGTTTTGAAACAACCATCTCTTTAAAATGCTCTATTAAATTTTTATCTTCTTCAGGCAAGTGTAACTTGCTGATTGTACCTCCTGAATTGTCCTCTCTTATAGACTTTAGGTATTCGGCCATTGTGCTAAGAGAGGGGATTTCTCGTTTACAATGTGAATGGACAACCATCTTGTCAGATGCTGCTCGCCAGGTCTTTTTTTTAAGAGCATGTTCAATATATGGGTGGAGAGTGTCGGGTGCACCAACTTTTACATTATCTGCATATATGCTCATTGAAATAAGAATAAAGAAAAAAAATTTCATACTCTTATTATCGGATATTTAGGCCTTATTCTTTATCTTTATGTTCCTCGCCTACATCAAATGAGGACTTAATGAATTCCGAAATTCTTCCCGCTTTGGTGAGTCCCACAAGAGTAATGGCAAAGGCGTGTCCAAACCACCGAATTTTCTCAGTTTCGGCCTGATATGCTCTAGCGAGATTAAATTGAGTTCTAGCTGGCACCCCAGTATCTTGAGTGCTTATGAATAAGAGAACATCGTCACTTGGCGAGGCATATTCCAAGGGATCAATGTCGATAGCTGCTTTAAGACTTTCTTGGTAGGCTTGAATGTTCTTGTATGTTCCTGTTTTAAATCTTAACTTTCTTTGTTTCTTTACATCAGATGTTGTTGAGTGGGTGAGAACCTCATGAAGAGGTCCACCAGTTACTGTGCCTATAAACGCTTCTACCTTTGAAAAAGTAGGGTACTCTTCAGAGCGATTCATTCCATAGCTGAAAATTGCGCTGCCATAAATGCCCCCTAAACTTGATCCATAAATTGCTGTCGGATGTGGGTGAGTTTCTAAAAAGCTGTTTACACTCTCAAAAACTTTTCGTGAAAGTTTGTCATGGATTCCAAGATCTTTAACCACAGAGTTTGGCTGATTGTAATTAAGAACAAAAACCTTATGACCTCTTCGGCATAGTCCCCGAGCTAACTTTTTATCAATAAAATTTGCTCCACCAGTAGGAGGAAGTATTAGGGTCTGACCTCTAACTGTCTGCTGTTCAGGTGTGTACTCCAACACTGTATCTTCCTCGGACAATTTAAAGCTCCTTTTATTGCAGGACAACAGGTCAGTGGTGTTAAATAAGAATAAAGCTAATAACGCATAGGCCATGCTAAATAATAGGGCAGTTAAGAGTTTAGGAAAGTTATCCATCTTGGATATTTCTTTGATTTTCGTCTCTACTATCTTGCGAATAAGAAATAAATAACCATATTTAATATATGAATAGGAGTAAGTCATGAAAGCTTTATTTCGAAACTGTGCAACACTACTTTTCTTTATAAGCATCATCCAGACGGCCTTTCTTGAATTAAACGCATAGGAGGATAAGTGAAGTATAAATTTTGCTATCAGTGTGGGTCTTTAAACAGAATTAGCGATCGAAAACTAGAAGAAAGGACACCTATTTGCGGAAAATGCTCGGCGGAGATTGATCATCTTGAGGCAGCTGACCATATAAGCGAATCTCAAGTCGAAAAACTTATACGAAACTCAGATAGATTGGTTGTTGTTGATATTTATGCTGACTGGTGTGGCCCATGCAAAGTCTATTCCCCAATTTTCTCAAAAGTAGGAGAAGAAGAATACTTGAAAGCTGAATTCGTTAAACTGAATATAGACCAGGCACAAAGCTTCGCTCAGAAATATGGAATTAGGGGAGTTCCGGCAACTCTTTTCTTTAAAGGCGGAAGACTTGTGAACCAACTAGGTGGTCTAATAAATGAATCGCAATTATCACAGGAAGTTCAGGCCTGGAATTAAACCGAGTGTTTTTGTCGGAAAGTAAGTCAGGTAATGTTTGATTAATAATCTTGAAGAACCGTCTCCCTCCCGAAAGAATTAACCCTACAGTTAATTTCTAAGGAGGGAATTGTGATTAAGAAAACCTGCATTCTTATGTTGACACTTGCGACCGCAATCAGTGGATATGCTTGTGATGAAGACGGTAAAACCGGATTTTTACCAGAAAATGATCTAAAGATCGGCGTATTTGATAAATCAAGAAATAATATGACTGAGGCTCGTTTCAATGAGATCATCGACAAGGTTGACTCTGTTTACGCTTCAGTTGTTAGAAGCGAAGGTGGAAGGCTTAAATGGGCCAGAAATTGGGATGACGGCACTGTTAACGCGTCAGCTCAGAGAACTTTCTGGGGAACTTGGAAAGTAAACATGTATGGTGGTCTCGCCAGACATCCACTAGTTACTGATGATGGCTTTGCTCTAGTTGTGTGTCACGAGCTTGGACACCACCTTGGTGGAGCTCCTCAAACTGGTGGTCTTTTTATGAAGTGGGCCTCTAATGAAGGTCAGTCCGACTACTTCGCAACTTTAAAGTGTTTTAGAAGAGTTTTTGGAAACGATGACAACCAAGAGATTGTTTCAAAAATGAATGTTCCTAGCACTGTTCAAACGAAGTGTGAGGAAAAGTTCACTCAAGCTGATGAAGTGGCGCTTTGTGTAAGAAGTTCAATGGCAGGAAAAAGCCTAGCCGAACTACTTGGTTCTTTGCGTGGAAGCAAAAACGTGAAGTTTGACACTCCAGACACTAAGAAAGTAAGCAAAACATTTAACGCTCACCCAGAAGCTCAGTGTAGACTTGATACTTACTTCCAAGGAGCTCTATGCGATAAAAGAGTTAACGAGGATGTTAGCAGTGACGACGCGACTATTGGAACTTGCAATAGAAGCGAAGGTTACAACGAAGGCGTAAGACCACTTTGCTGGTACGCTCCACAATCTTAATTTTTACTCTATAAGGGCCTTTATTGGCCCTTTTTTTTTGGGAAGAAAATATGAAAAATTTAACATTGATTCTAACCTTTACTTTTAGCAGCGCACTGATGGCCTTTGATGGTTTTGAATGTAAGCGAAACGATGGGAAAGCAGTTCTTACTGCTGAATTTCTTGAGAATGATAAAGCTAAAATTACTGAGATATCGGAAGAAGAAGCGTGGAGCTACGAAGCTAGTTTTAAAAGAAGCACACTTCCTCATAACGACAGTATTGCGAAAACTAGATTCATATTCGATGAGTATGCTGTTTTGATGGTCTATGAGACAGGCATTCAAATTTTAGGCCTATTGCAGTTTCCACAAGGCTTTCCATCAATCTATAATTGCCAGTACCTAGAACAATAGTTCGTAGAAAGAATGGGGAGAGCCTAAGGCCCTCCCTTTTTTTCATCAATTTGACTTACCTTAATTCAATAATTGTTCAACTTTTTAAATTACATTTTTATCGCTAAGGTTCCCTTCTTTTTTGAAGGAGGAGATATGAGATTCAGTTTATTGGGGGCCCTATTTTTATTTTCGGTGAATACCTATGCGATTGGTGACATCAATTGTGAACGCTCAGATGGAAATGCCTTGCTGGAGGTGGAGTACATTAACGACACACAAGCCGGAGTATCGGAGGTGAGTGGGGATGTTGGCTGGGCGGTTACCGCCACTTATGAAAAACTTGTTCTTCCCACCAAACCGAATACGATCCTAACTCGTTTAAACTTGGACAATGGAGCAACCCTGAAGATTTTTGAATTAAATCTACATAGCTTTGGGATCTTAGTTTATCCAAGTGGTTCAATACATTTTTATCACTGCGGGAATTAGAACTTATAACTTAATAGGTAGAACATTCCATGCTGATTAAGAAAAACTTAACATGGTATAATACTATGCATTCTATGCTTAGGAGAGCTACCCAATGTTTAAATTCAGTTTTAGAACTAAATTAGTCATTTCTTTTTTATTGGCAGGACTTATACCTTTAGGATCTGTGGGCTATTTCGTCTATGAAAAGAGTTCAGCCTCTTTAGAAAGGGAGGCCGTGAGTAAGCTTGTTGCCGTTAAGAACATTAAAAAAGAGGTGATTCATCGCTATTTTGAAGGCGTTGCCGATCAAGTCGTAACCTACGCAGACAATATAATGATTCAAGATGCAATGAATGAGTTCACAACCTCATTTAACTCTTTGGAAGAAGAGTTAGAAGTAGACTCCACAGAACTTAGTAGCTATAGAAACGAGTTGATCGCATTTTACAGAGATCAATTCGGAGAAAAGTATCGTAAAGAAAATAAGAAATCAGTCGACTTTACGTCTCTTATATCTACCTTGTCTCCTCCTGAAATTATTCTTCAATATAAATACCTTGCAGACAATACTTATGAATTGGGTAATAAGCATCAACTACTGACTTACTCCGACAAGTCTTCTTATTCTAAGGTTCATAAAAAATATCATCCAAGCATAAAGAAGTTCCAAGAAAAGTTTGGGTACTACGATATTTTCCTCGTCGATATTGAAACTGGCAACATCGTGTACTCAGTCTTTAAGGAGTTGGATTTTGCAACTTCTCTTAAAAGAGGGCCGTATAGCAACACCAATTTTGCTGAGGTTTTTAACAAAGCAAGCAATATGACTGACAGTGGATCTTTCGTCTTGGTTGATTTCGAGTTGTACACCCCAAGTTATGAGTCTCCGGCCTCATTTATCGGTACACCTATTTTTAAGGATGGCAAAAAAGTTGGCGTTCTAATTTTTCAAATGCCTATTGATAGAATAAACGCTGTGATGAGTGAGCGCTCAGGGATGGGGAAAACTGGGGAAACCTATATTGTGGGGAGTGACCACCTGTTACGATCTGATACCTTTTTGGATAAGGAACACAGGTCTGTGGTATCGAGCTTCAAGCATCCAGATAAAGGTAGAGTTGACAGTGAACAAGTTCGACTTGCCCTGAAGGGACTCACGGGAGATATGTTATCAAGCAACTACTTGGGTGAAGAGGTTATTTCCGCTTACACACCCTTCAATGTTTTAGGTCTCAAATGGGGATTAATAGCTGAAATTTCAAAATCTGAAGCATTCGCTGCTGTGACTGAGATTAAAAATACCATTCTTATGGCCGCTGGAATTTGTTTCGTGTGTTTAATCCTTATTGCAATTTTAATGTCCACGAGACTTTCAAAGGACTTGGCACGCAGAGTTTCTGCTGTGGCGGGAAAGCTCTCAAAAACCGCAGATGGGGTGGGAGTTGTAAGCTCCAGCATTTTAGGCAGCAGTGTTAAACTGAGCGAGGCGGCTACCCAACAGGCAAGCTCCCTTCAGGAGACAGTTTCTTCAATTGATGAGATCAGTAGCATGGTTCAAAGAAATGCCGAAGCTGCGGAAAGTTCTACTTCAGTCTCTCAAAGGTCCAATGAAGCCGCGATGAAAGGAAAAGAAACAGTGGAAACAATGATGTCTTCAATAAGCAGTATCGCCAAAGACAATGAAGAAATAGGCAAAGAGGTGCTTCGAAATAATGATGAGCTTTCAAAGGTTGTGACGCTAATAGGGGAAATTGGTGAAAAAACAAATGTTATCAATGACATTGTTTTTCAAACAAAGCTTCTTTCATTCAATGCAAGTGTGGAAGCTGCCAGAGCAGGTGAGCATGGCAAGGGGTTCGCCGTGGTTGCTGAAGAGGTGGGGAACTTGGCGACCATGTCTGGAAAAGCCGCTTTGGAGATTTCAGAAATGCTTGGAAACTCTATTCAACAGGTTGAAGACATCGTTAAGGCCGCCACCGAGAAAGTGGAAAACCTGATGGCGCAAAGTCAAAAAAATATTGAAGAGGGAACCCATACTGCTGAGGAGTGTGAAAGAGTGCTTAGTGAGATTTTAAACAATGTTAGCTCCGTTAATGAAATGGTTAGAGAAATTGCGACAGCTTCTTCTGAACAGTCTTCCGGGGTAAATGAGGTAACAAAGGCCATGCAGGAGCTTGATCAAACCACCCATCAAAACACCGCCATTGCTCAAGAATCAGCTACCACTGCTAGACAACTTAAATCTCAGGCAGATGAGTTGAACCAAGGGGTAAAAGAGCTGTTGGCGATTGTTAACTCTGAAAAGCAAAATACTAATAACCAAAAGGGCGAAGTATTAGACCTTCAAGATAGAAAAGAGGTGGGCTAGAGGCTCACCTATAATCGGGGTTCTCGAAGTCAAACCTACAACCGGCCTCCCACTCCGATCTTTGATTTCCATGTGCAGGAACTCCACCGGACTCCTTCAAAATCCTTGCAAGATGAATTAAATTCCAAGTCATAAATGTTGTGTTTCTATTGGTGAAGTCGTTCTCTGGTCCACCTGAATCTTCATCCAAATAAGAAGGGCCTGGGCCAACCTCTCCGAGCCAGGCGGCGTCAACTTGAGGGGGAACTGTGTAACCCAAGTGTTGAAGAGAGTAGAGAATCTTCATCGCACAATGCTTTGCTCCATCTTCATTCCCAGTTACAATACAACCTCCAACTTTTCCGTAATATGCGTATTGGCCTTTGTCGTTTAACTTCGCTGAGTTGGCGTAAAGCCTCTCTATAAGATGAGTGCACACTGAAGATTTATCTCCAAGCCAAATAGGTGTGCCGATGACTAGTATGTCAGCTTTTTGGACCCGCTTATATAATTCAGGCCACTCATCCGACTCCCAGCCATGCTCAGTCATATCACCATAAACACCTATAGCAACATCGTGGTCAATAAATCTAATCTCATCCACGTTGACATTGTTCTTCTCCATTATCTTTTTAGAGATTTTCCAAAGTCCTTCGGTATTGGAAGTGGCAGGAGACTTTTTCAAAGTGCAATTTATGAATAAGGCGTGTAATTGTGTGTCAGGCATACAAAAATCCTTTTTTATCCAATAATGACAAAATGTTTATATTGAGCAAGGTTTATGGCCAAGAATAAGGTTTATTCTTGTAAGGTTTTATAATGTGTCTAAACATTTTCTAAGCACACTCCTTAGTTTAAAAATCTCAGCAATGTAAAGTGGTACTTGAAACAAAAGGAGAGTCATGGACTGGAGTAAGCTAGATATCACAAATGCTTCCAAGATACTGTTAAATAAAATAGAAGGTTGGATTGAAGGGTTCATAGCTGGCCTTCCAAACTTTATAGTCGCAGTATGTGTCATTTTCATATCCTTTTTACTGGCAAAAGGTGTGAAAGCGCTTTCCTCCAAACTTGTGGGGAAGGTTACTCATAATAAGGCCGTTGCTCGTCTTCTCCAAACAATCATCTATCTGATAGTTGTTACCACTGGGATTTTCGTCGCTCTTGGCATCTTGAATTTAGACAAGACTGTTACCTCTCTTCTTGCAGGAGCTGGTGTTATTGGTTTGGCACTTGGATTTGCTTTCCAAGAAATAGCAGCAAACTTCATTGCTGGTATCCTAATAGCTTTTAGAAAGCCGTTCTCAATAGGTGATCTCGTTGAAATGGGTGACTACTATGGCAAAGTTACAAATATGAATATGAGAACCACAACCATCACAACACTACAAGGGTTGGATGCGATCATACCCAATAAGAAAATGTTTACTGAACCTTTCATGAACTACACTTCAAATGATGGACGAAGGATGGATCTCAGCGTAGGTGTGAGTTATGGCGATGACTTGGAGAAAGTTGAAGAAATCACCTTAAATTGTATTCAAAACTTGGAAGAAAGAGATAAATCTAAAGATGTTGAGTTTTTTTACAAAGAATTTGGAAGTAGCTCTATAAACTTTGATATTAGAGTTTGGCTAAAATTTAAAGAAGAAAAAGACTTTCTTACCGTCAGGCACAAGGCCGTTAAGTTAATTAAGAAAGCCTTTGATGAAAACGATATTGATATCCCATTCCCAATCCGAACTTTGAACTTTGGAATACGAGGAGGCAAGGATTTGGCGCATTCCTTAGAGGAAGCAAATAAAGCTAGTGACGTGGCCCATTAAGGTTGGGTGCGGACAACCTTGTCCTGAAGTTTAGAGGGTACTTCTTTAACGAGTTTCCTCTAGACTTTTTTGATCTGTTTATCCAAAAGATGTCTACAGTTGTCATCAAGGCCACTAACAAAGGGGTGGCCAAAAATAGACCCGGGAAGCCATATAGTATGGCCATAATAAATTGAAATGAAATTAAGGCCGCAGGTAGCACTCTCACTTTTCTTTTTTGAATTAATGGGGTGAGAAAGAAGCCCTCCAGGGCCTGTACCAGCATATATAATCCCGCTACATAGATCATAGTTTCCCAGCCTTGGGCGAAAGCAATAAATAGTGCTGGAACCACTGATAGAATTGGCCCGACATTTGGAATGAAGCTTAAAAAACCTGCTATGAATGCAAGCGGCAGAGCGGCTTTAATCCCAAAGACCAAAAGTCCTATATAGGTCAGTATAAAAACGCCAATCATGCTAAAGAGCTTTCCAAGCAGCCAGTTTTGCAAATTGGCCTCAAGCCCTTTGAATAAACTTTGGTATTGGGATTCATTTTCTTCTGGGACCAACTTTAATAAAAGTTTTCCATAGCGTTTGGAGTCAACAGCAAAGTAAATGCCTAAAAAGAGTGCTATGCCAAATGCTGTAAGGCCATTGAGGATAACTGTGGCCATTTTAGCTGTTTGTGGGAGAACTTTTGGAGCTATGAAATTTTCCATCCAATTGCCCTGGCTTGCCTCAAACTGTAGCTTGTTAAACCATTTAAAGCCTTGTAAATAGGCCATGAACTCATCTATTGCTTTTGGAAGTTGTTCTGAGAATGTCCCCAGCTCAATCGCGATTCTTGAGGACACCAGCCACCCAACTCCTATAGTCGCTATTATAGTAAATATAATAGTTGAAATTAAGAGCATATTTTTCTTAGCCGGTATCTTAGACTTCACTAATCTTACAATTCCCAAAAGGATAAGGGCGACCAAGATCCCTGCAAATATAATGAACATTGCTTCCGGAACTGCGACAAAGAAAAATGCTAAAATACCTAAAACAACAATTCCAAACATGGTTATTAGTGTAAGTGGAGATTAGAGAATTAAAAGAGCTCTTAGCCTTGTACGGGCCTCGCCTAAATTAGAATCAAGCAAAGTAGAGTCCGATTAAGATTTTATAAAGGAAAGCCGACATATATCAAATGAAACTTCTTTTAATACTGACTCTTTTTGTAGCCTTTTCATGCTCTAGTGATCCTAAAATTGTGATTATTAAACAGTGGCATCTTGCTCCCGGCAAAGACACTTCCAATATTAAAGCGGGGAAGGCGCTTGCGCAGTATGAAAACCAGGTTGCAATTTATAAATACCTGGAAAAGAAAATTGAAAATAATCCTGTGATTATTGCAGAGGGATGCGAAGGAGAGATTGACCACGGGGCAAACTTTAACGGTTGGACCATTGAGACCTTAAGAAAGCACACCACCAGTTCTGAGTTTGAGAGTATTATGGCACCCGTATTTATGAAACTAAAGGCGAAGTATCCGAACTCAAATATTGTTTGTGGCGATAACCTTAAGGACATAGAACTAAACAATTTGGCCTTCAGTGATCTTAGAGGTTATGCGGGATATTATGAAAGACTGGTGCAGAATAAAAAGGACCCCGAAATCTTCGATAAGTACAAACAGTCACTCAACGAGCTTGCTGGCAGGAAGGTGTCTAACCCAATCGAATACACCAGAACAGAGTCGCTAAAGGCCTTAAAGAAAAGCAAAGAATTAATTGAATCTAGAAATCACTCCTTCTATGAAGTAGCTAAGAAATATAAAGGCCAAGAGGTCTATATTGTTATCGGGGGAATCCATGCGCAACACTTGGGAGAACTATTTAAAAAAGACGAAATCTCCTATGAAACATTCACTCCGAAAGGCTATGCTGAGATAGATCAACAACTGTATGAGGCCCTTGAAAAGAGCTTGATGAAAAAGGATGAAGGCCGCACTGTTTACTGGATGGAAGTGCCAAGAGGCTTTGATCCCAATAGTATTCCTATAGATAACCTTTTGGAAGTTAATGAGGTCTCAAGTCCAAGTGAATGGGAGGAGTTAAAGGCACTGCTAGAGCATGCTAATTTAAATCCCCAAATTCTTTTATCTGACTTCGATAAGGACGGAATAAGAGATTTTACAGTGTCCACCAGCGGAGCAATGATAATAATTAGCGCTGAGGATGAGGACTGGGACAATGATGGAGTGCTCAACCTTGTTGATTCTAGCTGGTCTTCATTCAATTACCCTGTAAAGATTATCGATGAAGGGGACATTTCAAATCGCTTTAATGTTCAAGGAGTATCCGCGAATCAGCTTATAAAGGACTTAGGAAAAAGTGGGATATCTTTATTGGCACATGACGACCTAAAACATGATCTGCTTATCTTAAAAGTATTTGGAGACATTTTAGGCTATTTAAAGGATGGAGAGGCGAACGTGAAGTTTCTAAGAACGTCTAAACCGTTGTTTAAATATGGAAAGGAAGTCTATTTCTCTTACAGGCCTAGCTCCAGAACAATTGATATTTATGTTGAAGATTTAATAGCTAAATTTAAAGAGATGCATCAAAAACATTATTCAAACAAAAGCCAGGCCGAGCTTGTAAAGGGTTACCTCTTGCCCCTTCTATACCACAGCCTTTCTCATGAGATCGTTCACTCTATGCAACTTCCTGTTGAGGAGATGGCGCAAGAGGGAGGTTGGACGTTTACGCGAGAGCCGCTTCAAAGCAGATACCTTAATCAGAAAAGACTAAAGCGAAAAATGATTCACCATACTCTAAAGGAACAGAAATTTAAAAATAAAACTGGGAGAGAGTGGCTTCAGGAGTTTAGAAAAGAGGAGAGTGACTTTTTAATAAAAAAGGGAATTCCGTCTTTATATTCATTAGAGAAGCCATCTGAATGGTTGGCGGAGGCAATATCCATGTGCTTCATGCGAAAAGCTTTTCCACATTCCAAAAACAAACAGGGCTCAAGGGGATTTGAAAAGTTATTGGGGATAAATCCCTCGTCCGTAGGTCAAAAATTCTGTAAAGAGTACTTTTCAGCGAAAGACTGACACTCAAAATTGGCGCTGGCGAAAGTATTTCTTTTTATTAATTTAGCTAAGTAGCTGAAATTGCGGCGGCTTGACCAAGTCGCCGGATACTCAGAGATAATATAAAGAAGTACTCAGAATTGGATTTGTTTTTCCGATAAGGTTGGTAATGAAAACTGTCTTAACTTTTACATTCGCTTTTCTATTTATGCACGGCCATAGCGCTCTGGCTAAAAATGTCGCTATTGTAAAGATGGTTCGAGGCAGCGCTCACTCAATACTCAACGGTGCTAAGTTAGAACTTAAAAAGGGGACTTGGATCGAAGAGGGATCCACTGTTAAAACGGCCTCTAAAAGTTTTGTGCGTTTGAGCTTTGTGGACAAATCCACTATGAATGTAGGTCCTTCTTCTCAAATGAAAATAGAAAAGTTTTCAAAGCAAGAGGCCGGAGTTATTAATGTTCTTTCAGGAAAAATAAGATCCCAAGTTTCAAAAGACTATCTTAATATGGACAAGGATAAATCAAAGTTGTTCGTCAAAAGCAAATCTGCTGTAATGGGAATACGGGGAACTGATTTCATATTCAGCACCAATGCTCAAACCGGCGCAACCACTGCGGTTTTATTTGAAGGATCTGTCGTTTTCAATAAATTAGATCCTCTTGAAAACGTGAATGACCTCGAATCTATTGTAGATAGGGGACACCGAATTAATCCTGGCCAGTTTTCTGTGGCAAACAGCGCTCTTGCAAGACCAACTGTTCCTGCCAAATTGGCATCCACTCAGTTTAGGGCCTTGAAGAAAAATACAGAATTTGTTGATGTCTCCATTAAAGAAGGGCTTAAGCAGAAAAGAGCTCTGGTACCTCCAGGCCTCTCTGGCAGGGCCGTGGCCTCTACTGAAGAAGGTCTAAAAGAAGTTATGGATGTTAAGGGTAAAAGACAAGAAATAAATATTGATGAAACAAAAGGCTTCGTCAGAGGTGATGATGTAAAACCTGTTGATGGCTCTCTTGTTCATATTGATTCAGGTACGATTATACCTTTAGGCAAGGATTCCAAGTTTGATCCTAATGCCAAAGAATGGGTCTCTCCATCATTTGATGTGGATGCAGACGGTGAGGTTGTTCCACCTCAAGGCTATATGTTAAATGATGATGGCACTCTTTTGAAGATGGAGAAAGAAGAGTTTAAAGAAGTGAAGCTGGAAGTTAGACCGCTTGACGAGGTGCCTAGTCTGGAAGATATTCCAGTAAGTGACACAGTTAAGAAAAGGGGACCAGCTCCTGCGGGAATCAATGACTTTATTGATGGCCTAGAGAGACCGCCTATAATAGACGGCTATACGATTCCTAGAGATAATCTACCTGATTATAGAAATACTTTGCCCAAGACACCTACAAGGTTTGAGGTGAGAAAGGGCCAATAAGCGGAAACTAATTCCTCAATGCTATGATTCAAAGAATTAGATCTATAATAATAGGGTGAAAAGCTTTTTATTTATCACCCTATTTATATTCTCCAATCTTGTTTTCTCCCAAAGCAATGACACTAAAGAGATTCTGCAGGAGATCTATTCATCTTATGAAAAAGGTGAGTATGAAGAGGCCATATCTCTTTTAGCCAATGTGTCTAAAAACTTTGAGAATCATTCTAAAAACCATGAAAATTTAAAAGGCCTGATCAACTATTGGCAGGGACTTTGCTATGTCAGACTCAATGAATTTGAAAAAGGCATAGATAAACTTAGACTTGCAATTAAAGAGAACTACGCCGCAAGCGATGTTTATTATGAATATGGCCAGGCACTATACGCTTCTCTAGAGCTTAAGAAAGCGCGAATCGCTTTCAAAAAGTCGGTTGAGGCCAAGTACAAAATGGCCGTCTCAATGTATTATATAGGTTTCATTTCACAAGAGATTGGCGACTTAAAAACAGCCGCGAGTTTCTACAACGCTATTGAAAAACTTCCCCTCGATGAAAAGAAAGATGTGGTACAGGCCGCTAGAATGCAGCTTGCTCAAATCTATCTTGATCAGGTTAGAGAAAAGGGGATGGGAGCAGTCGCAATTGAAGAATATGTGCTGCCAATGTATCGCAAGGCCTTGAAATGGGACGAAGAGAGCTCTCTAGCAGTTGAAATTAAGGCCAAGATTGAAAGCATTCAAAGAAGATATAATCTTGTACTCTTTCAACTTAGAAATGGAAGACCAACAGCTAGGCCTGCTTACTTTTTAAAAACCAACATTAAATATTCAATAGATGACAACGTGAATGCTTATGACAAGGACACCCTTGAAACATTGAAGGAGGAAGAGTATTCCTCAAGTCTTTATGAAGTAGGGGCATTTGGCAGATACACATTTTATCCAAATTCATCTTTTAGCCTAAGTCCCCAATTTAACTTTGGCTATACTAAATACTTATCGGAAGAGAGTGCTATCACAAGAAATGACAACTACTTCTTTACTGGAACACTTCAGACAACTTATGAGCACTTTTTCAATGAAGCTCCCGCCACTACTTATTTAGATATTGGCTACACCTATAATGCCGATGATATTGATGAAGATGAGAGTCTGGAGAAGTCCGACACTGTAGCTTCTGTGACTTTAAGTGAGCAGTTGCAAATATGGAAAAATAACCCGTCCACTTTTAGATTGCGCTACGCCCAGACCAACGCCGAAGACGCAAACAACGAACTATCTAGTTATGGAGTGGTGTACGAGCAGGCAATTGCGGCATTGAACTCACTCTTTTATCTCTACACAGCTTACGATAAAAACACATATGCAGAGAGGACCAGCGAGGACAACGTTTCCACAACTATTAGATTGGACGCGTTGATGCCTGATGTTTATAACTTATTCAACCCGAACCTCTACGCTTCCACTTTTTCAGTTGACTATGAAAACGATGCTGAAAGAGGCACAACAACCTTGAATACTATTGGATTAAACCTTAACAGGCCTGTGGGTAAAAATTGGTTTTTATATGTGGACTACGCTGTTTCAAGCCAGACAGGAAATAATGACACTGACAACTACGAGAAGCAGGTCGTTACTGTAAATCTGGATTACATTTTTTGATCTAATTCGCTTACACCTGACTCCACAGCAGCTCTCGTTTTTTCCATTAATTCTGTCATGTTCGCAAGAGTCAATCCTTCAGTGGGGATGGGTTCAAGGTATTTTACTTTGACGTGCACTGAGTTCCATTTATTGAGATCCATGTCTTGAACATATTCTGAAATTGCAAAAGGAACAATTGGAAGTTGAGTTTGAATGGCAGTGTGAAATGCGCCCTTTTTGAACGGCAACAAACCTTTTTCTGGATTTCTCGTGCCTTCAGGGAAAATCACAACAGATAGGCTTTTTTCAATCAGTTTTCTTCTAACGTGCTCCAAACTCTTGCGAGAGCGCTTTTTACTCTTTCGATCAACGAACACATTGCCCCCAAAGTAAAAGCATAGTCCAAGGAAGGGAACATATAGAATTTCTTTTTTCCCTAAAAAAACCACGTGTTCCGCAAAGGCCTTCGAGGCAACCAAAACATCAAGGTTGTGTTGGTGATTGCCAACGAGAATTGATGGCCTTGAGTCGGTCATGTTGTGCCTGTTGAATTCTGTGTACTTAAACCCCATAGGTTTTAGAGTCAAAAAGCCAAAGACTTTAAAAAATAAAGACGTGTTCTTGGGATTGTAAGGCCTCAAAAAAAAGATAGGCAACGTAACTATGGCGGAGATTAATATAGAAAGTGGAAAATATATGAGACGAGCAATTTTTAACATTTTTCTAGTTTAGGCAGAGATATGGTAAAAGTCGAGCCTATACCTCTTGCAGAAGTGGCTTTAATTGAGCCTTGATGCTTTTGAACAATGTGCTTAACAATTGATAGGCCAAGCCCAGCTCCTTCGATGGCCTTATCAGCATTCCCCTGAACACGATAAAACCTTTCAAAAATTCTATTTTGCTCCATCGCCGCAAATCCAGGACCATTATCTTTAACAACGATATTAATCTCCGTAGGAGACTCTTCCTTTTCGATAGAGATTAGAACTTCCTCTTTGTCCGAATACTTAATGGCATTGTCGACCAAGTTGGAGAAAACCTGTTGAAAGAGTTGTCCGTCGCCATAAAGTTGTATTTCTTGGTTTAATTGAATCTTAAAATCCTTATGCAAATATTTGCCTTTCATGTCCGCGGCTATATTTTTTATCATCGAGTTGAGGTCGAACGATTCTTTAATAAGCTCTTGTTTTGACTCAATAACAGAAAGCTTTAAAAGGTTGTCAAAAAGATCTTTAAGCCTTTCTGTGTTGCTGTCTATCTTGTCTAAAACAGGGGAGAGCTGAGCTGGTATTTGAGATTTTTGGGCCTTTAACAACTGACTATACCCTTTAATGGATGTTAATGGCGTCCTAACCTCATGACTTACATTGGCGACAAAGTCGACTCTCATTTTCTCATTAAGCTTCGCCTGGGTGACTTCGTGAAAAATGCCCAATGCTCCTCGGGTTTCGCCTTGCACATTCTCAACAGGCGTCACGGCGAAGTCAAAGTATTGATTGGAGCTCTCAAAGTACATGGCCTTTATCTTTACTTCTTTACCCTCTGTAGCACTATGGAAGGCCTGATAGATTTTTTCCTGGTCAAAAATTTTCCAAAGCTTTTCAGAGTTTACAATTTGAACGTCTCTATCCTTTATAAAAGTCTCAGAAAAGCTCTTATTGTACTGTTTTAAATTTTCATACTTATCAATAATGACAATAGGGCTTGGGATTGAATTTAATAGCGTATTTGATTGTATAATCTGATTTTCAAAATTTTCTTTTTGCTCTTTTAAGTGTTTTTCAGTTAGTCCCAGCATTTCTTCTATCAGTTGGAATTCATCTTTTTGATAGATTAAATCCAATTTTTTCTCATGGGGAAGCTGGTCTTGAATAGTGTCAATCCTTCCAAGAGATCTTTTGATAGGACCGATCTTAAAGTATTCTTGCAAAAATACAAAAAGGGACATGCCCAACACAACAAAAATGATTCTTGTTAGGCTAGAGTCTGGCGCCAATCGGTCAGAAATGTAAGTAAGTATGCATGCCACAATTATGATTGTGACCTTCGCCCTTACAGCGCCGATATAGAAATGCCATGGAAATGGTTCTTTATTGTTCATTATCTTGAAAACGATACCCAATACCGCGTATGGTTTCAATAAGATAAGACTCTGAGCCAAGCTTTTTTCTTAGGCCTGCAATATGGGTGTCAATGGTTCTGCTGGTAACATGAACGTCATCTCCAAGGATGGAGTCGATTAAATCTCTTCTTTTATGAACGGTGCCAGGCCTTGAGGAAAGGAGAATCAAGATCTGAAACTCGGTGTGCGTGAGTTTTATCTCTTCGCCGTTTACCTTTACTCTCGCTTTTGGCTCGTCAATAACAAGCTCTCCAAATCTAACCTCTCCTTTTGGGGCAGTGTCTGAAGACAGTCTTCTTAACTGTGCCCTAACGCGCGCTTGGAGAACCTCAAGGTCAAATGGCTTCGTTATGTAGTCGTCTGCACCAGCGTCAAGGCCTTCCACGATATTGTCCGTTTCGGCTAAGGCCGTGAGCAAGATAATAGGTGTGTTTTGGTGTTTTTCGGAGTCTCTTAGTGACTTGCAGATATCAATGCCATTGGTATCTGGGAGCATTCGATCAATGATAAAAAGATCGAATTCTTTGTTATCAATGAGTTCACTGGCCTCTTTTCCATTTTGGGCGGTGAATACAGAGTAGTTTTTTAACTGTAGCTGAAGAAAGATTAGGTCTCTGATGTCTTCTTCATCTTCAATGACCAATATTTTGATGTCTTGCATGATCGCACCTTCCAGGAATGTGCGTATCATATCCTATCTGAAAAAAATTTAAAAGCTGGTTTTAGGCTTAAGAAAGAGGGGCCTGAGCCCCTCTAATGATTATAAATTGGAATTTACAAAGTCCCAGTTTACAAGGTTCCAGAAGTTCTCAATGAACTTTGGACGAGCGTTTCTATAATCGATGTAGTAAGCGTGCTCCCATACATCAATTGTTAAAAGCGCTTTTTTTCCATGATTCATCGGAGTGTCAGCGTTGCTTGTGTTCATGATATCAAGCTTTCCACCGTCTTCGATCAACCAAGTCCAACCTGAACCAAAGTTTCCGGCCGCTTTAGTAGAGAATTCTTCCTTAAACTTGTCGAAAGATCCCCATTTCTCATTGATCATATCAGCTACTTTGCCGCTAGCAGCTCCACCTTTACCTGGTCCCATACAGTTCCAGAAAAAAGTGTGGTTCCAAACTTGCGCTGCGTTGTTAAAGATTCCACCTTCAGACTTCTTGATAATGTCTTCAAGAGGCATGTCAGCAAATTCTGTATCCTTAATTCCAGCGTTTAGTTTAGTCACGTATGCGTTGTGGTGCTTTCCATAGTGATATTCAATAGTTTCTTTGGAAATGTGTGGCTCTAGAGCATCTTGTGCCCAAGGAAGCTCAGGTAATTTGTGTTCCATAGTATTCCTCCGTTTTGTAAGTTTATGATATTTGTAACATAAAATTCAATATTTGCCTTAACCACTCGCATAACGATAGAAGTTATTTCCAACTTGACGTGTATTGTCGTGAAAAAAACAATGATTTGACTTTGATTATACACAGGATAAAGTTACAAAAAGGCTTTAGCATGGAGGCCAGATCGTGAAGTTTATTTGGATAGCAACCTCTCTCATTATAATGGGGTGCGCAAGCAACCCCAATAACAGAACACAAGTAGATATGGACGGCCCTATACCCTCTGAAACCCCGGAGTGGGTCTATGCGCCTGATGAGGCCTGTAAAGATGATATTGAAATCTGTGCCGCAGGAGAAGGGGAGACCTTAGAGCAAGCGGATTTAAGAGCTCGAAAGGCACTGGCCGCTGTTTTTGAAACGCAGATAAATTCGAAGCTTGATATCTATAAGACCAGTTTTTCTGATGACGAAGTATCAGAGCTTCAAGAAAGCGTTGAGATGCAAGTTGGAGAGACTGTGGACGCTTTACTAAAATCAACCACCATCGAAAAAAGATTTGGAAAGAACAATCTTTACTTCTCCCTGGCCATACTTAAAAAAGAACACGCCTCGGAGATGCTAAGGGCCGAAATTGATTCAATCGACAATGAACTGACTCATCTTTATTCACAAAAAAGAAAAAGCTCTATTAAGCGAATGATTGAGTTGCTTGAAAAAAGGGCACACATTGCCGATAAGCTCCTTGTCGTGAAGGGAAGTCTTAGCAAAGCTCCTATTAGCTTTACTCAGATACAAAATATTAAGTTCGCCTCTTCTGGATTTAACAAGGTGTTCTTAAACTTTGAAAAAGACGTGCCTAAAACTGTGGCAAAACAATTTCAAGAACTCATGACAAGCTCTGGCTACATGATTCGTCCTGATCGAGCGGTGGACTATGTGGTTGATGTAAAATATGAGTCCAAAGAAACCTACTTAAATGTAAAGGGGTTTAAAAAATTTGTTTTTACCATTCAATTCGAAGGAAAGAACAATGTTGGAGAAAAGGTAGGAAGCTTTACAGTGACTCAAGTTCAAACTGGAAGGTCTGAGAGAGACGCTTTTTTAAAGGCAAGACCAAAACTCCAAGCGGATATTAAAAAGAAACTAAACCTATTAAACCTTAAATAAAGGAAAATATTATGAAAAATTTGATGTTGTGTGTGTTTGCAATAACTTTAGCGAGCTGTTCTTCTTTCAAAGCTGAAAGAGTGGGCGCAAAAGAGTCCGATGAAAAGGCAATGGGCATTACTGACAACTGGATGTCGGAGGACACTAGGAGAGCTGTTAAAGAAGTGATTAAGCAGATGGAGACTCATCCAAGATTCCAGAAACAACTTAGAAGGTATAGAGGCGAGCCAAAAGTATTTGTTGCCGAAGTTCAAAACAACACGAGCGAAGCATATTTTCCAATTGGCGATATGAACGATGAATTGTTGTTTGAGCTTTCCAAGTCAGGCGACTTTGTTCTTGTTGACGCCGCCGCCAGAGAGAAGATTTTAGACGAAATCACATATCAAAATGACGGAATGGTGGACCCATCAACTTCAAAGCAGATCGGTAATCAACTTGGCGCCGATTTAATGATTTTTGGAAACGTTTATATGAAGCCTGAGAAAAGAGATGGCAAAACGATTAAGGAGTATTCTGTAAACCTTAGAATGACTGATATTGAAAAAGGGATTGAAGTTCTGAGAACGAGAACCAAAATTTATAAGTACTCTGACAAGGCCTCTTTTGGTTGGTAATTGCGCGGGTCACTAGGCTGAGATGTCAAAACTCCTACCTTTAGCTTTAATTTTCATCCTTACGGCCTGTTCTTTGCAATCAAGAAAAGATCAGGCCCAAATTCGAGAATTTTTTAAATTGAATGAAACAGACAAAGCGCTTGCCTTGCTCGACAAGTCTGAATTTAAAACCGATGAAAAAAACAAGCTTTTGTACCTTCTGACCAAGGGAAAAATTCTTTTCGCCAAAGGTGAGTACAATAACGCTGCTAAAATTTTTGTTGAGGCCAGTGAGCTTATGGACAAGCTCTACACTAAAAGTGTGAAAGAGGCCCTACTCACATCTATTGCTTCTAATAATAATGAAACCTTTTATGGGGCTCCCTATGAGAGGTCTCTTCTTTTCTACTACCAGGCAATTAGCTTCCTAAAGATTTATCAGAATGGATATATTCATACTTTAAGTGAAAGTAATAAAGTTGTTCGAGTGGAATTGTCGACGCAAGAAAGAAGGAGATACCTCTTTAGGGCACGTGCGTCTGCTGTGGCCTGGGACACCTTTTATAAAGAGCTTCAAAGAAGCTCCAGAGAGAAAACAAAATTTGACCACGACCTTTTTGCAAAAATTATGGGGGCCAAGATTCATGAGATGGTGGGGGAGAGACAAGACCAGCAAATAGCTCTTCAACTTTATCAAGACGCTTATGACATTTTGGAGAAGTCCACTCCAGTGTTTTTTTCATTCAACACACAGGCAATGGAATTTCTGACTGGTGATGATGAAAAGGAAAGACCAATCACTAAAAGTGAACAGTACGAAAAAACTAAAAACTTTCTTGTCTATAAGATTCTTTCCTTAGCGAAAAAGCGACAAAGGTGGAAGTATAACAAGCTTAAAAAGAAGCTTCGTCCATCTGAGCAAGTACTGGCAAGGTTGGACAAAAAAATTAATACGACAATAGTTATTGATACAGGGTTAGTATCTCCATTAAAAGGAGAGAATCTCTCGTTCAATCTGAAATCAGCAATCGAGAATGTTGAGAACCCAGCTGCTGCAGCTTTTATTGCAGGGATTGGCGTTCCTGTTCTTACTTATTTTGCAATGGGACCTTTGGGACTTGGGGCCGTGAAAACCAGAGGCGAGAAAAAAATCTACTACCGCCACTCCCTGGGAGAGGCCATGACTGCCGAGGCGGGCATTGAGTTTGAAATACCTGTTATTGCCAAACCTGAACCATTGAGTCCAAAAGAATTGGTGGTTTATGCAAAAGATGGGGAGAAAGAACAAGTTGTGAAAACTATTGATTTGTCAGTTGTTGGACCTATCAGTGACACGGCCTTTAATATGAATAGAGAAAGAGTTAAGGCCTCAGTTGCCGAAAGAGGAACCAGGATTGCTGTTAAGCATGTGTTGGCAATCATTTCCGCATACAAGACCTATCAGTCTATGAAAGAAAAACATGGAGAGGCATTCGCAAGGCCTGCGGCCTTCGCTCAATATCTAGTGCTAGCAAAAGCAATAAGAGAGACAGAAAGAGCGGACACAAGGCAGTGGGGGATCCTGCCTTCTGAAGTCTTAATGGCCGAGGCACAAATTAAGCCTGGAACATACAATTTGCGCTTGGCAGACAAAAAGAATCCCAAATCAAAGAGAGAGCTTGGTGAAATAACTGTTCATGCCGACAAAGAGGCATTTTTTACCTACTCCGCTCCATAATGCTAACCTAAAAACTTGAAAACCCGATAGGACTTGTATGAAAGTCCTGCTGTCGGTATTTTTGTTTGCTCAATTCTGTCTTGCTAAAGGCGGGTATCTCTTTGTGGAGTCGCACTTCAATCCAAACCAGCGTTGGACCAAGTTTTCAAAAGATGATGAACTCAACGTTAAAAACTTGATACAGCACTTGGTAAAATCAACCTCAGGAAAAAAACTTTTGCTCAAGGCCAAAAGAAAGGCGGCCAAGCAAGGATTAACCCTTTTAGATGTTATAAAACCAGGCGAGGGCTCATTGACTGACACAACGTTGATCAGAAGATTTTCACCAAGAAGCCCTGAACATATAGCTTACGAAACAAAGTCCGTAGTTTATGTTAATAGAAGCCTGAATCAATATGATGCTATTTTGGACCTAGCACATGAGCTAACTCACTTTGTTTACAGAAGAGACTTCAATCCATACAGAAGTGATTTCTCATTAAGTGAATTTATTAAAAACACAATTGAAGGTACTGGGGGAGAGGTGCAAGCATTCGTTAGGGAGTGCCAAGTACTTAAGGAGCTTTTCCCTGTAAAATACAATGATCGCTATAACTGTGGCAAAATCCTCGATCCCAAAACTGGAAAAATTTCTTATGAATTGGCCGTAAAGCGTTTCTACCAAGTGGGAACCTTTGAGGATCCATTTAAGAGACTGCTGTTAAAAGAGGGGATCTTGTCAGACTTTCCAGAGCTTAATGCTGAAGAGGTGTCATTTGTTTCCAGCGCTTACGGTGTACCTTACCCTGTGGCGGCCTATAAAGAATACAAGTCTGTGATGAGCAAGGTTTGTTCAAATGACAAAAAGAGAATTGCCTACTTGGATCAAACCAAAAAGGGAAGAAACCCCGCTTCGAGCTTTATCAAAAGCTACCATGAAAAGTGCAAACACTTTGAATGATTAATCCAAGTGAAGAATTTCTTGAACCTTGTATTCACCTTGCTTATTTTTCACAAGTTTTAAAGATTGAGTTTCGCCTTTCTCATCAGTGAGCCTAACAAGTACAAAACCTTTGACCAGCTTCGAGTCGGTTATCTTTACTTTGTATTTTCTTTTCTTTTTTGATCTTTTTTTAAAGTAACGATCAATTAGGTCGTTCTTGTTTAGCTTTATGTAAAGGTCTTTTGAAACGTACTTTCTCAATTCCTCTTTGTTGTGTGAGTCAAGAGAGTTCATGTAGCCTAGAGCAACATCTTGAATATTGCTTTTGGCAAATGCCTGAAAGGAAATGAACAATATTATAATTTTCGTAAAAAAGGACATACCGTTTCCTTTGGAGAGATATCCAAGGTGAAGTCGAATTCTGGACATTCCTCTTTTGTAAGCTCATAAAGCTTTTGCATTTTAAGATACACCGTTCCTGGACAGCAGGTGCCAGCATATCTTTTACCCTTCTCATAATTTCGCTTTATCTTGATATAGTTGTGGTCTGTTATTTTTGTAAGGTTAGGGTGTTCATCTCGTCTTAGCTGACAAATTAGCTTTGCGCTAGATCTCAATGCATCAGTTGAGGGGAACCTTGGAGGGCCGTCAGATGGATAGCCTGTAGGGTTTAGCGCGTTGTTAACTATGTCCGGGGCGTAGTTGCCTATAACCAGAACTCCGACACTGGTGAGGTTCGCGCTGGCAATCCCTTTGTTTAAGTTTTTCTGGTAGGTTCTTTGCGCTCTATAGTCTTGCACGTCAATTATGTGCGAAGGGTCTTTGTCGGTGTTGAGCCCGCAACTTGGAGATGAATTAAATAGGGCCTTTTTTGCCTCGGGATTCATTTTATCAATATCAACATAGCCGCCTGCATGGGCCCCTTTCATATCTTTTGGGCGTCCTCTGTACACTTTGGGGAGTTCTTTTCCTTCACCTTCATATTCTGCGCTTACCACATAGTTGTAAGCAATCATGTACCAAGGAGAGGCCTTTCCGTTTTTATCAACAGAATCCTCATGGGCGACAACCTGAATATTATGAATTAATTGGGGAGAGGCCGTGTTTTGTGTTTCTGAGTGATGTATTACTACAGTGTCGACCACGTTAGGGTTTCTTTTGCAATAGCTAGCAGCGTGGTTGATATTTTTATAGTCATAGTCGCGAATTTTTATTCTTCCCCCGCTAGACGGTGGGTTTGCATGGCTATACAAATAGTCATGATCCAATATGTCCGAAATGTCTTTTAAAGTGGCATCCAGCACCGGCCTAAGATTCTCTTGAGTTCCGCAAGCAAGTTGGTGGAACTTAGGCCCTAGGTCTTTGGAAGAACAAACATACTTATAATCATCTAGGGACTGGAGCAGAAGGTCCTTTGCGGACTTTTCCACTTCTTTGTGAAGCTCTTCTATGTTTTTCTTTAAGTGGATGATTAATTGTTTAGAGTCGGTCAATGAATCGTCCACAAGCTCTTGATGAGCATTTTTGAATAGTCTCGCCGTTTTGTCGGCGCTTTCTCCAAGTGAGCTATCTGTAGGGTAGGAGTCAAGAAGCTGAGCGGTTTTTGTGTCCCATTCATCAAGCGCGTGTTTGTCTTCAAGGTTTTTAAATAAGTAAGGACGTTTAACTTGTAAGTCTTTCCATTTGTGAACAACTTCTTGATAAGATACTCTGTGTGGCTCTTTTATAAAGGGAAGCCACTTCCAAAAGTTGTAACTCCTGAAGTTCTGATTCTCTAAAAGAAATGACTCCAGGTTAGGATCAATATGCTTCATACTCTCAAGAAGCGAAAGAAGTTCAGGATCCTTTGAAAGCTTTACGCCTAGTTTATCTGACTCATTTGCCGCCGAGATTAGAGCAAGAACCATCTTTTTGTTCATGCGATCCACAGACTTTTCAAAATTGTCTACAGTTAATTCTTTGTGAATAAAGCCTAAGAGAGACTTACAGGTATCCGAAGCATTCATGGAAAATGCGCCAAGTGATATGAATATAGTGATCATTAAAGCTTTCACAGTTAACCAATCGGAATAAACATTAAAAAAGTTGAGTGATTTTGACCGATAATTTTATTGTAATTTTAGTTACTTAGTACTCTCGTAGGCCACAGTTTATTAAACTATAAATCTAGGCCAAGCTAAGACAACCAGACCATCAGGGGTTAATCCTGCTGTACACATTCCGGCCATGCAGGAGCATTTGTTCATGCTCCGGAATCATGACTATTTTATTTTTATCAATATCAGAGTCCTGTAGAGAAGTGGAGTTTATATCAACGGAACTCTTTCCACAGCCGAGCAGACTTATAAGCAAAATTATTAACTTTGTAGACTTTATTATGCTCATTTAGATATTCTCCTAGTGGCCCTTCTATATAATTTGGGCACTTCGTTATAGAGTAAGTAAAAATTAGGGCATTCCGTCTGAAATTGTCCAACTTCTGGTCTCAAGTGCGGCCTTCGCATTATCCCCGTCGACAGTCGCAGTTGTCGCATCACCAGCATCAATTGTGAGACTGTCTGGTGCAGTTGCATTGAGTGCAATTAGAAGGTTGTCGTAATTTGAGGAGGACAAGTTATTAGCTCCTTGAAAAAAACCTGAGATGTTAGTTAAGCTGGAAAAATCCCAAAGTGACATGTCTGGATCTGCCGAGGTGGCACCAGAAAACATGAAGCTCATATTTTGCATGTTAGAGGTGTCCCAATTGGAAACATCTGGGTTGGCAGATGTTGCATTTAAGAACATCCCCGAAGGGTTGGTGATATTGGACGTATTCCAATTGCTAATGTCGGGGTTTGCTAATGGCGCGTATCCAAACATTTGATACGTGTTGGTAAGCTTATCTGTTTTCCAACTTGAGGTATTAGGGTTTGCTATGTCTGCGTTATAAAACATGCGATACATTGTCCTTACGTTTGATACATCCCAGTTTGTAGTATTTGGACTGGCAGCATCTGATTGATAAAACATGTTGTCCATATTAGTTACACGATGTGTATTCCAATTAGTGGTGTTAGGAACAGCGCTGGAGGAGTTATAAAACATATATGACATATTTTTTACATTTGAAGTGTCTCCGCCATCGACCGTGACTAGGTTTGAACAGCCTCTGAAAGCATCTTGAAAGTCCCTCCAGCCAACAGTTCCGAGCTCAGGCACTGCTATAATCTTGCTTGTTTCTCCTGATATATCAAATTCAACTGATTCCACTAGGCCTGTTAGAGTGATGTTGTAATCCCCAGGAGCAAGATATGTGTGGTTTTTATCAGTGTCTCCATATGAGGTTACTTCTGCTGTGGTACCATCTCCCCAGTCTACCGTGAAATCATACCTGTAGAGGTTGTTCAAAGGCAAAGTTACATCCAAGTCTCCTCCTGGAATTGTCCATGTCATTACAAATGGAACCACATCACGAATATTGGTTCTAACTCTTAGTGGCTCCGAAGTGTAAGCACCATCTGTAATTGTGTAGTGGAAATCACCGGTACTAAATGTCTCTATTGGAGTCAGACCAACCACGCACTCAAACAAGGGGCATGAGCAAGGAGTTGTGATTATTACATTTGAAAGTTCGCTGACTTCGCATGAGTCGGGAAAAACTCCCAACTCGTGGGGGAGTGAAATAAATTGTTCATATCCTTTTATTAAAGTCACCTCTGAATTAATCTCCAGTTGGGAGACTGAATTCGGTGAGAGGGAGGGGCTGCTGGAAGTGCCAGAAGACTTTCCACAACTTATAAGTAGTACATTTAAAATGGAGATTGAAATCGTTTTCAATTTTTTCATATTAAGGCATCCCATCTGTTATTGTCCATCCTCTGGCCTCTAATGCAGCCTTCGCATTATCTCCATCAGCAGTCGCGGTAGTCGCATCACCCACATCAATTGTAAGGTTGTCTCTTGCTGTGGCGTTGAGACTAACTAGGAGGGCATCATAGTTTTCAGAGGATAAATTATTTGCATTAAGCATAAAGTCTTCAATATTAGTTACAAGGCTAAAGTCCCAGTTACTTGTGTCTGGATTCGCTTGGGCGGCATACCCAAACATTCCTTCTGCTTCAAATAGGCTTTGTGTGTTCCACCCACTGACATCAGGGTTAGCTACTAGAGCACCATAAAACATGAAATTAGATCTAAGTAGACTTTCTGTATTCCAGTTTTGAGTATCTGGGGTGGCGACTGTAGCGTCATTAAACATTTGACTCATGTCCACCACATGTGAAACATCCCAATTGCTTGTATCTGGGTTTGCTACATCGGTATCACGAAACATGGAAACCATTCTGGTGACTCTTGAGGTATTCCATGAGCTCGTGTTGGGGTCAGCATTTAAAGCTCCGTAAAACATGTAATTCATATCTTCAACGTTTGACGTATCGCCTCCTTCTAATGTCGTAAGGTTCGTGCAACTCCTAAAGGCATCCCGTAAAATTCTCCAGCCGACTGTTCCAAGTTCTGAGACAGAAATTAATTTGTCACTAACTAGTGTTGCACTAAGTTTTATTGCCTCAATATGACCTGACATTGTAATGACGTAGTCTCCGGCGGAAGCGTATGTATGATCAATGTCGGGGTCGTTAAAGGCCGTAATCTCTGAACTAGAGCCGTCACCCCAATCTACAGTAAAGTCATATCTGCCACCTATTACAAGTGGTAATGAAAAATCCAAGTCTCCACCGGGTATTCTCCAAGTTGAAACAAATGGAACAACATCACTAATCTTAACTGATGTTCTATGAGTTTCTGTTAATGTGTTATTTGATAGAGTGTAGGTGAAGTTTCCACTGGTTTTTGAGTTCATTGGTGTCACTCCAACCTTGCAGGATCCCGAGCTACAGTCGCAAGGAGTTGTGACTTCCACGTTCCAGATTTCCGAGATTTCACATGAATCGGGTGGAGAAAATACATTAAAACCACCTGCATTATAAGGCAGAGATACGGTCTGCTCATATCCCTTTATTAGTGTCACTTCGGATGAAATTGGATGCTGGCTAGTAAAGGTGTTTGAGTTGAGTTTTGGACTGGATGAACCACTAGATCCGCCACAGCTGGCGAAAATAGTCACACTCAATAAAATAAAAAATACGTTCAACTTCCACCACCTAATAAGAAAAACTTAATTAATATTCGGTGAAAGAGTAATAAAACTTGAGAGTTATACTTACTTTAAGTTGTAAGTTTATGATTTTACGAGGCTACTCACCAAGGTCGATGGTTACATTCTCGTAATGCATTTTTTCAAGATAATCGATCTCAATAATTGCATCTTTGTGGTGGCGGCCGGATCTGTCTTCCCAGCTGTCATAAACCAATTGGCCTTTAAGAAATACTTTGTCGCCTTTTTTAAGCATTGATTTGTAGGTCTCAGCGAGCTTTCCAAACTTTCTGCACTTGTGCCAGTAGGTCTTTGGCTTTTTATCTTTTGGATCGGTAGGGCGCAATCTCTCGTGACTTCCTACTGAGAGGTTGATCACGGGAGTTTGAGATTTAGTGTATTTAAGATCTGGGTCTGCACCTAAATGTCCCACAATAATAATCTGAGAAAAGCTCATAATATTTCCTAGCTTGAAGCGCTTGAGTAGTTTCTAAGTCCTAGACGCCATATAACTTGAACCAATAGAAAAAAACAAGTGGTTACCCCAAAAATTACTCCCAGAAGGTGCCATTGATTGTCCTCCATGAGAAACCTGGCCGGGAATGAGGCCATAACCGCAAAAGGCAGCAAGAATATAAAAACCTTTCTCACAACTCCTTTGTAAATCCTATCAGGCCTCTCCATAACATGGGATACAGAGAAAAAGAGATCGCCGTAACCTCTTGGAGATTGGGTCCAAAATACGGCAAGAAGAAAAATAAGGTTTAAAAGGAAGTATAGAAAAGTTCCATTTATTAATAAGAGTAAGTAAATCACCACTTTTATTGGTTCAAGCGGGGCGGGATAGTTTGTTAATGCCCAAACAACAAGAGAGCCCGCTATAAGAAGGTTCAGAAACGAATTTGCGGCAAAGTCCTTCAGGCTTAAAAAGAAAAGCGTGGACACTGGTTTAACTAAGTAATAATCAAGATCACCGCGATTAATATAAATTGGAAGCCACCAGCAGTTGGTGGAGAATACTGTCATATGAAGCGCATCAATGAATATATAAGAAACAATAAAGACCCGCATCTGTTCCAAGTCCCAGCCAGCAAGGATAGGTGTGTGAAGATAGATGATGTGGAAAAAAGCAAACTGGACAGCGTAAAAGAATATGTCCATGACGACTCTAAAGAAGAAATCTACCCTAAACTCCATGGCCTTGGAGAAAGAAAATCTTAGAAAATGAGCGTAGAGTCTAAGATATCTGCTCATATTCCAACACCTGTGTATCTATAGCGGCCTTTGTTCCATAAAAGTCTCGAGAAGAATAAAAAGATAAGAGTCCAAACAGTGAGCACGGCCATGTTAAAAAGAAACTCTTTTAACAAAACCTCTCCCAATAAAATCTTCATAGGGAAAGAGATCATATAAGGGAATGGTGTCAGGTTTAATATTTCCATGGACCACTCTGGGAAAAAACTAAGGGGAATAAGTGCTCCTCCTAGAAAGGAGACGGCAAACCTAATAATGACCCCAAGGCTCCAAATGTAATCGGCCCAAAAGGCGACAAGCTCTGACAATGAATTCAGGCAAAAATAGGCGATGCTGATACCAAACATCGCGATTGAAAAGTACACAAACTTTAAAAATGTCATTTCAAAAATTACATTGTCTGCAAAAGATTGGTATAGGCCTATAATCACAAAAATTTGGGCGAAGTAAAAGGCCGCTCCCGCAAAGTGGGTGATGATTTTAAAAACATAGAAATTGATAGGGTAGAGCAGGAACTTGTTTAAACTTCCTTCGTATATTTCTCTACTGATTGATCCAATTGTCTGGCCTTGCTGAATTCTAAAAACCAAAGGCACAAGAAGGTAGTAAACAATCATTCTCTCCATGGTGAAGCCATTCAGCACTTCCACATTGAGAGTTTCGAATATTGAGCTCCATAGAAAATAAGCGATGATGATAGAAAAAAGAGTTTGACCTATGAAGTTTACCCAGAAGTCCGCTCTGTAGGTCAGAGTCCTTCTAAGCTCCATGTTAAAAACATGAATTGGCCAATAACTCACGCCTCTTTCCCTTTGCTCATAATATGTTCGATGACGTCGCCAATCTCTTCTTCAGAGATATTCAAGTCTTCTATTTTTAAGTAATGAATCAGATAGCTTGCCGCCTCCATAACCTTCTCTCTAGGGGAGCGCACAATTATTTTTCCATTGTCGTTTATTTCAATCTCTCCAAGAGATTTTGGAAACTTTCTCGCTTCTTCGGAGGCATCTATAGTTGGAGCTGCCTGCGCGGTAACTAATTTGCTTTGAGCGTATTTTTGATGAACTTGTTTAATTCCACCATCATAAACAAACTCGCCCTCTTTCATGATTATAATTCGATCACAAAGATCTTCAATGTCATCCATATAGTGGGAGGTGAGAATCATTATTGGATTAAACTCTTTTCGATATTCTTTTATAAATCGTCTAACTGCCTTCTGGGCAGACAAGTCCAAACCGATAGTGGGTTCATCCAAAAATACAACCTTTGGTTGATGAAGAAGAGCTGCGATAAGTTCAACCTTCATTCTTTCGCCGAGGCTCAGTTTTCTCACTTGAACGTTAAGCTCTTTTTCAATCCCAAGACTTTCAGATAAATAAGCGAGACGCTTTTTAAATTCTGCTTCTGGAATCTGGTAAATTTCTTTTAAAAGCAAAAATCCGTCAGCTGCGGGAAGATCCCACCAAAGCTGGGCTTTTTGTCCCATAATTAAAGACATTTGTTGGCGGTAGCGATTGTCCCTCTCCCATGGATCAAAGCCAAGCACGCTCACCTTGCCCGAAGTGGGGTGGATGATGCCAGAGAGAATTTTGGTAAGGGTTGTTTTCCCCGCGCCATTTGAGCCTATAAGCCCCAGGATCTCACCTTGTTTGATTTCAAGGTCAATGTTTTTTATAGCGTCTTTGATTATGTATTCTCTGTTAAATAGAGAGCTGATAGAGCCTCTAAGGCCCGGCCTTTTCTTGTGAACTTTAAACTGCTTTGACAGGCCTTCAACTTTAATCATGGGTAAGAACTAGTCCTTTAAGGTAGGCACCTTCTGGAAAACCTTTGAGGTATGGGCAATCATCAGAAAGTCCAAGTTTTTTACCGACCTTCAAACCAAGATTGTTCTTCTTGATGATGTCGTTGATCTTGGATTCGAATTTATTTCGAGTTACTCTTCGAGTGTTTAGAAAAATAAGAAGCTTTCCCCCTTCGGCTAGAAGGTCTTTCATTTTAGGAAGCTCTTTTTCATAGTTTTGCAAAGCGTTCGTTCTCTTATTTCCATCACTTGAGCTGGATGGAGGGTCAGAAACAATGAGGTCAAATTTTTTCTTTTCTTCTTTGAGTTTTTGAAGGGCATCCTGAGTGCTCATCGCCATTGATTTGTGATGAGATGGATCGAGCTCTTCATTTAGAGCAATGTTTTGCTCTAGCTGCTCAAGATATTTCTCACTGAGATCAACGGATACAACATCTTGAACCCCATGTTTTAAGGCAAAAAGACTAAAAGCTCCTGTGTAGGAGTAGAGGTTAAGAAATGAGTTTGAATTTTCGAAGTCTTTGGCAAGAACTCGTCTTATGGCCGCCATGTCTGTGTATAGGCCACAGTCGTAATGTTTACCAAGCTCCACATTGTAATTAACCCCAAACTCTTGGACTTCAACCTTTCTGAAACTTATGTTTGGATCAAGGCTCTTTGCCTTTTGTTGTTTTGAATCTCCGTCTGCCCGGTGTTGAATCCAGACGTTGCCTTTGAAAATCTCCAGCCCAAGCACCTTGTTTGTTGTCTTGAGAAGGTTGTCTATGAAGTAGTCTGTGTACGCGTCCCAAAAGTAACTGTAGAATTGAACTAAGAGTTCACCATTTAAATATTGTACATGAACTCCAGGAAGCTGATCGGCCTCTCCAAATACCAGATAAAAGTTTTGTCTTTCAGAGAGTATATTCTTTTGTTTACGCTTGGTGATGGCCTTTTGAATTCTTTGAACCATGTCTTTGCGAAAGTTTTTAATCTTGGATCCAAAATCACCTTGGGTGGCCCAAAGTCTCGCTTTTACATGTTTATGCCTTGGATCGTGGATCAATAGGGCAAAAGGACGTCTTCGGTCTTTGGCAACTATGAATCGATCGCGCGGGTGGAACTTTTCTGTGAACTTGTCCTTGATTATCCAAGGATGTCCTTTTCGGAGCATCTTTACGGTGATTGGGTGCACATCATATGCGGGTAAAATTTTGTTCATTTAAAGGCCTGAAATTCAGTGTGATCTTGATTTTATCTCTGTTTCCAAAGCGTCCAGCATCTGAAGAACTATGTTGGTGAACTCAAATGGGTTGCTTAGGCTATTTTCCAACTCATACTCGTTGATGATGTTTTCCTCTTCATTGGAAAGATCATCGCTTTGGTAAGGATCAAATTCTAAACATAGATATTGAAGCTTTTTTTGAGTCAGCTCCAACTCTTTCTTTCCAAGACCAGAAACATGCTTCTTGAACTTCTGTACGAGCTCAGCACTGTCCTTGGTTGAATCTGCATTGTTTGAAAGGGTCCTTTTTTCCATAACTACTTTTTTCACAAGCTTATATGTAGTGTCAAGGTGATTGGCAGCGGTATTGCTTATTTACAAGTGATGTTCTTACCATATTTAGTGTCCACATTTACAATCTGCTTACTGGCCTTCTTTTTTCTAGAAAAGCTCCCTCTTTTTGACCTAAATTCAAAGGCTTGGCCCCTCAAGGAGAAGGGGCATGGACAAAAGCTTTATAGAGAACTTCTGAGTCTAAACAGGGCAAAGCTTGCAAGCGGTAAATCTATTGAACTCACTCGGTACAAGTTCTTTACCGAACTTCTGGATGAACTTCTAGTGAGCTATAAACAGACTGGAGCAAACATCTTTGGACATATTGGAGAACTCCGGAAAAACCTTCTTAAAGACATTAAGTATGAAAAGAGACTTTCTGGAGCACGAGGCTCCTCGCTGGCGGAGATGGGAATGATTTTTGGTATGAGCGCTTTATTCACAATTTTTGCCACTTCATACGCTGAAATACAGATAGAGGGAGTCGCTTTAATCTTTGCTTTTGGCTGGCAGGCCTTGGGAGTGGGGCTGTTTCTTTTTGCATTGGGAAAACTTCGGCAAAAGCACTTTAGACCATTTCAAGGATATCTTAAGGCAGCAAGCTTCTTAGACATTTTTATCAAAACAGGACAACCCGTGAATATCATCGCTAAGAAGCTGGCACTTTCCTCCCTAATTAAAGATAAATCCCTAGACCACCTTGAAGACAGGATGGAGATGATATTGGAACAAATAAAGTCCCAGGGAATCTATGACTCGGCACAAGGAGCTGAGCTTGGAGCGGAGTGTTGGTACTGTTACGAGGAGAAACTTGACCGCTTTTTTCAGGAGATAAAAAGACTCAAACTGCTTGTGATTACTCTCTTCTTTCTAGGAAGCTATCTTTTCATCTTTTTCTCTCTAGTTGGGGCCCTACAGCAAGGGCACTAGACGGTTTATCCCTAATTTGCTTAAATAGGCCAAACCAATCATTAAGAGGAAAATCTATGAGTGAAAAAATAATTTTTTCAATGTCTCGAGTGAGCAAGACTTATCCAGGCAGAAAAACAGTAATAAAAAACGTCTCCCTATCTTTCTATTACGGGGCAAAAATCGGCGTTCTTGGACTTAACGGTGCCGGTAAGTCGACTCTTTTAAGAATTATAGCTGGAGTGGACAAGGAGTTTGACGGAGACGTAAACCTTTCAAAGGGTGTCAGTGTTGGATACTTAGAGCAAGAGCCTAAACTTGACCCTGAGAAAACAGTAAAAGAGGTTGTTGAAGAAGGGTGTGCAGAGCTGGTTAAAATTAGAGATGACTATGAGGCAATCAATGCAAAGTTTGCTGATCCGGATCTTGACCCAGATGAAATGAATAAGCTTCTTGAAGATCAGGCTAAACTGCAAGACCAAATGGATGCGCACAATATTTGGGACCTTGACTCTAAACTAGACCTTGCTATGGATGCTTTGAGATGTCCGGCTCCTGAACAAAAATGTGGTGTATTGTCTGGTGGTGAGAAAAGAAGGGTTGCTCTTTGTAGACTACTTCTTCAAGAGCCAGACGTGCTGCTTTTGGATGAGCCTACCAACCACTTGGATGCAGAAACTGTGTACTGGCTGGAGAGACACCTTCAGGCATATAAGGGAACTGTTATTGCCATTACCCACGACCGTTACTTTTTGGACAATGTTGCTGGGTGGATTCTTGAACTGGATAGGGGACATGGTATTCCGTGGGAAGGAAACTACACTTCTTGGCTTGAGCAAAAAACAAAAAGACTTGAACAAGAAGAGAAGGCCGAGTCTAAAAGACAGAAGGCCCTTAAGCGAGAGCTTGATTTCATTAAGTCTTCTCAAAAGGCAAGACAGGCAAAGGGTAAGGCCCGTATCAACAATTACAATAAAATGCTTGAAGACAACAATGCAGAGAAGAGAAATGAAACAAATGATCTCTTCATTCCAAGTGGCGACAGGCTGGGTGATGTGGTTATTGAAGCACACCATGTCGCCAAGGCGTTTGGGGACAAGCTCCTATATGATGATATGAACTTCAAGCTTCCTCCTGGTGGCATTGTTGGTATCATTGGTCCAAACGGCGCTGGTAAGACAACATTGTTTAAAATGATTACAGGACAGGAAAAGCCAGACAGTGGTGATTTTATTGTCGGAGATACTGTCCAGCTTGCTTATGTTGACCAAAGCAGAGAGATGGATAGCAATAAAACAATCATTCAAGAGGTTGTTGGAGATTTAGACCTTATTAATGTGGGCGGAAGAGAAGTTAACGCAAGGGCCTATATTTCAAAATTCAACTTTTCCGGAGAGGACCAGAAGAAGAAGGTAAGCGAGCTTTCTGGTGGGGAGAGAAATAGAGTTCACCTTGCCAAAATGCTTAAAGAGGGCGGTAACGTATTGCTTCTGGATGAGCCTACAAACGACTTGGATGTAAACACATTAAGAGCTCTTGAGTCAGCTCTTGAAGAGTATGCTGGTTGTGCGGTGGTTATTTCCCACGATAGATACTTTATGGATAGAATCGCCACTCACATACTTGCATTTGAGGGCGACTCTAAAGTTGTTTGGTTTGAAGGAAACTTTTCTGACTATATGGAAGATAAAAAGAGAAGGCTTGGTGATGCTGCCGAGATACCTTCCAGAATTAGTTATAAAAAACTTAAAAGAGATTAAAATCCAATGGCCGCTTTCTGAGCGGCCATTTTTTTATCCAATCGTTCGTAAAAAAGCTGATCCGCCTCACTTCCAAAAAGCTCGATCACTTCCACAACCTTTTTGTTCTCCATATAGAGGACGTAGTCTATATTCTGCGCCACAAGCTTTAAAACCAATGAGTAGTCCAGAGCATTTTGACTGTAAAGCCTCGTTAAAAGGGCCACTCTTGATACCGCGTCTGCAGCGCTATTGGCGTGAACTGTGCTCATTAACCCTCTATGTCCAGAGTTCATAGCAAGAAGAAATGACTCAACCTCCTTTGATCTTAGTTCTCCAAGTACGATTCGGTCCGGACTCATTCTCATGGCGTATGACATGAAATCTTTTAAATCATTTTCCTCTTTCGCTAAAAGTCTCGTGGTGTTCTCGTGAGGAGAAAGAATTTCATAAGTGTCTTCAAGAACCAGAAGATGATCTTCTGATGAAGTGGAGTTGAGCATGGAGTTTAAAAGCGATGTCTTGCCTGAACCTGTTGGGCCACAGATCAACACATTTTTGCGTGAGGCTACCATGTTTTTGAGAAAATTTTGGTCGTAGAAACCTTTCAAAGGAAAAACATCATTAGATTGAGAGCGTAGAAAGAGTTTAGATCCATGCTCTTTGCAGAGACTATGATGTAAAAGGGTCGCTCTGTATTGGCGAGACTTTATTTTTATATCGAAGCTTACAAAGGGGGATGAGGTGTTCCACTTTATAGATTTTTTTAGACACATTAATTCTAACGCTAGCTGGAAGTCTTCTTGAGTGGAGTCAACCCCGTCAAAGAGCCTTTTGTCAGAGGCATTTATTTGTATGTGGTCTGGGGAGTGAAATATTTGCTCTTCAAAGCTTTCAACATCGATAAAGTCAAAATCATACACCCTTTGATACCAGGCCTTAATGTATGACTTAAGCTCCTGTGAGAGTTCGTCTTCAAAAGGGATTTCTCTTGGAGAAAGTAAAACCCCTTTGGCAATCTTGTTTTTAATTAAGGTTTTCTGTTTTTCAATTTGATCGAAATTCATTTTAGCCTCGTAACTTTTATATAGCCTACAAGCCATTGAATAGAGTTTTGATTGTCGCTTGAAGAAAATAAATGCTTGATAATTGGAATTTTAGATAAACCTGGTACTGCCTGAGTCGTTTGTGAAGTAGCGTTATAGCTAATTTGAAAGGCCTTGGCGTATTTACCGAGTTTTGGGAAAAAATCACTTTCGCTTTTACTGCCCCTGACTAGTTGTCCTACGGGGTAGGTAAGCTCTGTTGAAAGGTGAATCCTTAGTTTCTTCTGATTCAGCATTAAACTCGATATAATTTGAAGACCTGCGAATTTAAAAGTTGTGCTCGTTTGCCCACTCCTGTGTCTTGTAGTTATAGGTATCTCTGCTCCAAGCTGAACCTTGGATGCTTTTCCTATTGTCGTTAGAATGGATGGACTGGAAACTACTTTTGAAAATAGTTTTTGGTTGGAAAGAGAAACCTCGTTCTCTGCGACTATGGCCTTTGGGCCAGAGTTTAAAAGTTCTGAAAAGGTGGAGCTGAATCTGTTCAGTCCAAATCCCATGGTTGAAAGGTCTGTGTTGTCGATTTTGACTATCTTCATTTCAACCAGGAAGTTATCTTTTACAAAACTTTGAGACTTTGGAATGAATTTAATATTGTATGCCTGAGCGAGCTTTTTTACACGGGTTGATTCGATATCAAGCTTTTCATACAAACATTCAATCGATGTGGCGTTGGAGTTGCAAATCAGACCCCTGCTTGTGTTGCGAAGTTTTAAGTAGATCTCCTTGATTATTTGCTTTCTTAGCTTTTTAGAAATAGAAACAGTGCTTATGACCCGCTCTTTACTTCTCTCCATATATAGCGTGAACATTCTCAAGTCCCTTGGTGAATCCAGCTCTCCACTTATTAAAAGTTCAAATGCCAAGGCCTTAACCTTAAGGCCAAGTGATTTAAAGTCATTGGCCAGTTGGAAGGTTTTAAGTTGCTCCCTTTTTGAAACCACATAGAAATGAATGTTGCGCTTTTTGCCTGAGTGAGACCAAATTACCAAATCACTAAATCCCAAGCTTTTACCTTTGACCAAGAGTTTACTCTTAGCAGCATAGAATTTGCTTGTTATGACCTCTTTGTTTCCAATGGAGAAGGAGTTTAAATTTTTTATATTTATTTCCACCTGTTCACCTTTAGACAAAAAGAATTCATCTGATTTCAATGTGTTGGCATGAGAGATGGCCATAATCCCTAGATTTGTGAACAAAAATACTTTGACAATAAGCGCTGATGAGGTTAAAAATCTTGTTTCTAAATATAATAATTTAGCAAAGGGATATATCATGGCCTCAAATACACAACAGACTAGAACTAGAAGAGCTCTTAAACTTAAGAAAATGGGTAAGAAGAGAAAGAACAAGAATGAAAACCAGGGAACAACTCCAAAATTCCCAATCCACAAAGATAAGTAATTCATTCGTTCTCACCTTTAAAAACTAATAAAGATTGAACAATAGAAGAGCTGGAGTTTAAAACCTTCAGCTCTTTTTTATTTATACAGAGCTCAAGTGCGTTTGTTGTTCTGTAAAACTCTTCACAATAATCCACACTTCGTACTTCTATTAATTCTTCCGGTACACCATATTTCGACATAAACCTATTCTTGATGTGCTTTGCATAGTTGCTTGCATCTACCTGATAGATAATTATGGCGTTGCCGTAACTGAGTAAACTCAGCATCATTAAGCTAATAAGTAATTTCATAATTAGTTTTCCTTTTGTTTACTTTCAAATCAAGGCCATGTGGATAAATTGAAAAGCTTTCTTTGTTGAATAGTTTTTGGGCCTGTTTTATTGGTAGAGACACTAAGAAGCTTTCTTTAAGTTCTTTTTTTATGAAGTCCTCAGGCCCTGGTTCTTTTTTAATTCTCTTAACAATGAAAACATCCTTAATAATATTTTTGGATGTGTTTCCTAAGAGGGTAACGGGTACATTTGGCGCCAGTTCTGCTCGAATCTCTGCCATGATTCTCATGCGAACATAGCCGGGGCGATCAATAACCTGTTTAGGAGTCGGGCGTGGGGGCTCTTCAGAAAAGGTGAGAATGGCCATAATTGCATTGCCAAGAACTAGAAGAAAAATGAAAAGCAATTTTTGTCTAATTGTGTAATTAGTTTTCATATTTTCTATCCATTTCGATCCAGTCTCTTTTCAGCTTGCTTAACATCAGCTTTTTTTTACTTTCTATTAAGAGGCTCGAAGCAAAGAACATGCTAAATATAGAAAAGAAAAAAAAGAGGGTTAGAGATGCCTCAGCTATAGCAAATCCTCTGGAAGTTCCCATGACTGGGTTTCTATCTTGACATCGCCTCCTGTGTTTTTGAATTTCGATTTGATCACTACTTTTGTGTTTATCAGTGTTGAGTTCCATTTTTTTCTCCTTAAAATTGCTCTTCCTAATTTGTCCCGGGTTAAAACGCCTTTGTTTTTATAAGGTGTTTTATAAGTGCTGGGATTGAAGAGACAGCCTTGAGAGGCAAGGTCGAACAATTTTTTCAAAAATGAAGCATGCCTGTACTCCATAGCTACTTTGAGGCCTTTAGCTGCCAAAAGCGCGGCCTTGGAGAGTGCTGGATTGGGCAGCAGAACCGCGGCCTTTGCGATTACAAGCTTTTTGTTCAATCCTTCCATCTTGTGGACATGACTTTTAGAGCTGCCGTTTAAATCCTTTACGCATTTGTATGCAATTATCTTCTTCTTAAGTGATTTGAAAGAGCTGGCCTGGCGCTGAAGATAAACCAAGGACCAGCAGCTCATCATTAGAATAAATAGACAGGAAAACATGGTGATGTTTCCTCGCTGGTTATTCATAATCAAGCCCTGATGGGAGTTCAAAGTTCATTTTCATAACTTTTGGATTACTGAAGGACCAGCCTTCATACTGTCCATTTTTGTAGCGAAGAAACATTCTGCAGCCTAGATTGGCCCTCACGCCAAGAGTGAGGTGAGGCCTGTTCACTGTTTTCTCCAGCGCCATTTCTGCAGATTTTTTTATAAACACAGATTTGCAGTAAGCTCTTCTCATCAAATCTGCGCCTTGAAGAAAAACCCCTACAATTATTGAGGCGGCAAGACAAAATTGAAGGACCACCATCAATCGATCTTTATCTCATCAACAATCTTCTCATTCATGTGGTTTACGCGGGTTTTGATATGCTTTCCCATGCTCTTGAAGGCCGCCAGGCAAAATATGCCTACAAGGCCTGTTAAAATAACATACTCCAGCATTCCCTGACCTCTCTGATTCTTAGCAACTTTTTTCATCTTTATCTCCTTTATAAAAGCGGTTCTAAGTGACAAGAGGACTATTTAGCGCAAAAAGTTAGGGGAGTGTCCGGATAAGAAATGATTGTTTTTTAATTTTCCGTATATGAAAAAGGAAAACGATTGCGTGAAATTACAAGCAGTTATAAAATATCTTACATGATAGAAGATAACAGCAAACTGTTCGTTTTTGAGAAGAAAGAAGTCGTACTGATTTTTGTCTTTATAGTTGTAATAGCGGTGACTGCTTTCACTCTAGGAGTGAGAATAGGCAAGCGCTTGTCGCTTAAAGAGGATGGGTACACAAAGACTGATGTTCAAAACATCGACCTAAAAAGCGTTGATGAAGAATATGTTGAGGCCGTTGTTGAAGGTCCTGCAGAACCAAGTAACTTCGAGGACGCAATCAGCAATGAAGAATCTCCTGCTGAAGAGTCTGCCGCTGAAGTAGAGGCCAGACTAAGAGAAGAGATGGAGAAGTTGGCAGCGGGTAAAGTTGAAACACCGGTCACTGAACCTGCAGAAGCTCCGGAGGTTGAGTCACCTGTAGTAGAGGAAGAGCCACAAGCATCCGCTGGTGAAGAAAAAAGAATTGAAAGCACTGATGACCTTTACGCTCCTCAAGACGACGTTAAGGGCAAGTTCACAATTCAGTTGTACGCTAATCAATCAAAGTCTGCCGCGCAGGATTTTGCCGATGCTTTTATTGTTAAAGGCTATGATGTGATCATTAATGAGGCCACTATCCCTGGAAAAGGAACGTGGTACAGAGTAAGTATAGGAATCTTCGACACAATTGAAGATGCTAAAAAATACCTTCAAAAAGAATCCGGCCTATTCCAAGGCGAGGATTATATTATCCAACAACTTTAATTATCAGTAAGAGGGTAGGTCTCAAAGACTCTATCAAATACCTTGTCTGTTTGGGATAGGTAAAGTTTCTTTATCGTGGATGCGTCAAAACTATTCATCACTGACAGGTCTAAGTCTTTTAATTTAGTGTGTGAAGAGATTTTTTGAATGAATTGAGTGGCGCTTTCACTCTCGAATGCCGCCTGCTGAACTATTGGGTATATTTCTTCCCTAGAAATATCCATTTTCTCAATGATTAGGTGAAGCACATAACTGGAGAGATAGGTGAAGTTCTCTAGAACCTTTGCCTCAACTAAGTTTTCGTGTATGACAAGATTTTCAACTGTGGAGCTCATGCGCTTTAAGGCGTAATACATGAGTCCCAAGTTGTCTGGCAGCATCATCCTTTCAGCACTTGAATGAGAAATGTCTCTTTCGTGCCATAGGGGAATGTTTTCGTGCGCCACACTCAGGTGGGACCTTATAACTCTTGCTATTCCTGTTAGGTTTTCACCTGAAACTGGGTTCTTTTTATGTGGCATGATCGAAGAGCCTTTTTGCCCTTTGCTAAACCCTTCATTCACCTCGCCAATGTCACTGTGGTGGAGGTGGCGTATTTCAACAGATAGTCTCTCGATGGCGGAAGCAACCAAAGCGTTTATCGAAATGAGCTTTCCTATTCTGTCTCTTGGAATAACCTGAGTGCTGAGTGGCTCTACAGCTAGGCCAAGCTCTGCAACTGCGTCCCTCTCTATTTCTGGGTCAAGAATAGTGTAGTTGCCGACAGCTCCAGAGAACTGCCCAGTGATGTCATTTTCATAAAATGACTTTAAATCCAAGTAGTGTCTATAAAGTTCAGCGTAATGGCCTAAAAGTTTTTGTCCAAAGCTCATTGGTTCCGCATTCATTCCATGAGATCGACCCATGCAAACAAGGCCTTTAGTTTCTTGGGCCCTCTTCGCTAGAGAGGAAAGAAGCTCTTCGTATTTTGAAAGGATTAGCTTTAACGATCGTTTTATTTGCAGGTTTGTGGCGGTGTCAATAATGTCACTTGAAGTGCAACCAAAGTGAAAATACTTAGATATGTCTTCCGGAAGGTTTTCTGTAATTGATGTGCAAAAGGCAATTACATCATGCTTCGTGGTTTTCTCTATTTCTTTTATTCTTTCGGGGTCGACTTTTGAGTTTTCTTTAACTGTCTTGGCCACACCCTCTGGAATCTTCTTTCCTTCCAAAGCGTTTGTAAGAGCAAGCTCCACTTCCAAGTAGGTTTGGAATTTGCACTTCTCGGACCAAATTTCAGAAATCTCAGGACAGTCGTATCTATTGATCATAAAACCTCAGTAGTAATAACCCATTTCAAAACCCATGCTCAGCCAGCCAAAAACAAGTGAGCGATCTTCAAGCTTTTCATCACCCTTTTTTGAACGCGCCAGTGAAGCAATGTTGTAGGAGAGTTTCCCTCCATAGTAAAAGCTTCTTCCGGATCTTCTATGAAGACCGTAGTCTGTTTGAATTCCAAAGCCTTGATACGACTCTGAGTCAAGGCCGTCAACATGTGTATTGTATGTCAAAAAGGCGTCTACTGTTTCAAAGACTCTGGAGGATTCAAAGACCGCTGTTAAGGCCTTAAAACGATAACCCGCTCCGGCTCCAAACGTTGTAAAGGTTTGGTCGGTTCCCTTTCTTGAATTTGCTCCATTTGATGTGTCGATGTCATCGGCAAATGCCTCGTACTTTCCAGTTGTTCTCTTTGCCATGACTGAAATCCAAGTGTTGGCATAATCTTGAAGTTCTCTTGAAAGAATTAGCTCAATGGAGTTTAGCTCCACAAAATCTCTGACATTGGCGGAGAATTGATAGGAGAGTGATAGTCTGTTTTTGTCTTCACCAGTAAAAAACTCTTCTGAGTAGCCATCCATGTCTTGTTCTAGAACACTTTCTTTATAAAGATAAAGTTGTTTGTTCCTTTCGATGGCGCCCGTGGTTAGATTTTTAGGACTGACGGGCCCAAGTAAAATTTCTTCTTCTAAAGCGGTAATCTCTGCAAACGAAGAGAAAGACACGGCCATTGTAATTAAAATTAGATTAATCATTTCATCACCAAGTTATCAAACTTCTCACCTGGGAAATCATCGACTCCCGCAAGGTTTGCCAGGTTTAGCTTTTGCGCCAAGTGCTCGTACTTGGCCTCTTCATAGGCCTCTTGAGTGTTAATCAGCGAGTCCAATGCCAGTGAAACATCAGGAAATGAAGTCTGGCCCGAGATATATCTATCCAATGTTGCATCAAACAAAACTCTGGCATTTTTAAGTCTAGCTTCCGCGGCTTCCACCTTTTTTTCAAGGTGCGAGATCTGTTTATGGAAAGTTAAAATAGCCACTTTTACGTCTCTTTTTGCTTCAGTAAATTCAATCTCGGCAATTCTTTTATTAAAATATTCCCTCTCTCTTTCTCTAGAGTTTAAAAAACCACCAGAGCCAAAGATTCTCCACTTCATATTGATGCTTGCTGCTACTTCAACGTCATTTTCGTTTCCATAAGTTGTGAAGCTGTCCTGAGAGCCTTGATTGCTAAAAGAGTGTCTGTAAGCGCCCAGGCGAACAGTGAATTTTGGAAGGGGAAGATTGTCCTTTAAGTTTTTTTCAAACGATCTGTTCGCATTTGCCAACTCAACGTTTGCCTGTCTTAGTTGAGGACTTCTTTGTTGAGCGAGGGTGATCGTTTCATCTTTTTGTATATTCAAAGGTGAAAACTTCAGCTGATTAGTTAGAGTGTAGGTCGTGGAGAGGTCGTCTCCAAGAAGTGTGGCGAGATCCTGCTCTGTCGTGGCAACTTGAGCATTAATATCTTGGAACTCTTGGTGAGCGCGCAAGAACTCTTCTTTGCCTTGAAGAAGTGCTTGCTTGTTGATTCTGCCTAGACTCAGTTTTTCTTTTGATAATTTATAAATAAAAGATGTGTGGCGCAGCTGGGACTTCTTAATAAGCCGTATTTGTTTAAGAAGCGAAAGATTGAAGTATTTGTCTATGATTTTGAATCTTAGATCTCTTCTCTGTTCTTTGAGAATTTGATTCTCTCGTATGTAAGTCGCCTTTTGGTTTAAATATTCCAGGTAGTCTCTGCCCCAGTTAAAAACTGTGTAGTCTTCAAACTCAAGACCCACAAAACCCGCTGGGGTTTCGGATAGGACTGTTTCATTTTCGTTGCTGTAGATGCTCTGAACGTGATGGCCGGAAGTGTTAACTGTTAGGTTTAGCTGAGGAAACCAAAAGCCCTCAAACGCGTCCTTCCAGTTTAACTCTATCAGGCCTTTTCGGTAGCTTCTTATTTTCTCTTGATTATTAAGCCGAAGCCCTTGAGATATAGCATCGTGAAGTGAAAGAACCTTTGCCTCCGGAGCGGGGGCGAACATTTTAGGCTTTATCTTTTTTTCAACCTCGTCCAGGTCAATGTCTTGAGCGTTCCCGAGTGTCCCAAAAAGAATAAATGGAATTGTAAATAAAATCCGTTTCATGAGTCGTTGAAAATCCTTCTCTCAACAGTGTGTTTGTCTCTATTGAATAGTTGAATTCTAACATCAGAAAATGTGAAGTGTATAGTCTTGGTCAGGCAATTAGAAAAGGTTAAAGGGCCACGCCTGGGCAGCCTCTTCTTACTATGGTTTCTTCCAAGGTTTGGGTGCCCAAATTGGAAAGTCTGATCTGGTTTTTAAGTCTTGTTTTTGTAAATTCCAGTTTCTCGCGGACCATTTCTCTATTTTTAGGAAGTGATTCTAATAGCTTCATATTTCGCTTGAGCAGGGCGTTCAGACGTTGTTGCATCTCAATCTTGGTGCTTCTCTTTTCTAGTAGGTTCTTGCAACGCATACTTATCGCAGGATCCTTAATAAGATCCAAGTTCTCCAAGTTTTGAGCACTGGCCATAAGGACCATTCCAATAAAGATTATAAAGAAGCGTTTCATACTCTTATTATAGGTATTTCCCGAGAATAAGCACAGGGAATAAAAAAAATTGCCGCTTCGTGGCGCGCAATAATTCATGGCCTTTAGGGCCGCTTTTGGGTAGTATTTGAGCTTAATTGCGCCACCACTACAGAGGAAACATGTCAAAAACCCTTATTTTGATTCCAGCTAGGTATGGATCTTCAAGATTTCCGGGCAAACCTCTCGCTAAAATCAATAATAAACCAATGATTCAGCATGTTGTTGAAAATTGTCAGGCCAGCGGATTCGATTATGCAGTTGTTACTGACAACGATGAAATTGAAGCTGCGCTTAAAGACAATTACCAAGTTGTAAGGGTGGATGATGATGTGACCACTGGTTCTGAGAGAATAGCCTTAGCCCTGAGTAGACACTTCTCTGAGAAAAACTACGAATACGTTATAAACGTTCAAGGTGATGAGCCTCTTTTGAAAGCAGAGCTTCTGAAAGAGCTGAATGACTTTCATACTAAAAATGAATTCGATATTTGCACGGCAGTTAAAAGAAGAAGCTCTTCTGATGAAGAATACAGTAATCCTAATGTTGTTAAATGCCTTTTATCTGAAAAAGATGGGAAATGTTTATACTTTTCCCGGGCATCTATTCCTTTTTTTAGAGATGGCCAAGTAGGGGATTGGCATCAACACATCGGACTTTATTCATATAAGACCAAAGCGCTTGAAAGCTTTGTATCTCTTGAAGAGAGCAGACTGGAGAAGGCTGAGAAGCTAGAGCAGCTCAGGGCCCTTGAAAACGGGATGAGCATCGGGGCGATTGAGACTAACGCCCAATTAATTGGAGTGGACACACCTGAGGACATACACAAAATTGAAGGAGTATTGAGTGGGAAAAAGAGATAAGAAGTATATCTTTATTACCGGAGGAGTTTCTAGCTCTTTAGGAAAGGGACTTGCAGCTGCGGGACTTGCGTCTTTGATTGAAAGAAGAGGCATTAAAATTAACATGCTAAAAATGGATCCCTACATTAATGTTGATCCTGGCACAATGAGCCCCACTCAACATGGTGAAGTTTTCGTAACAGATGATGGCGCTGAAACAGATTTGGACCTCGGCCATTATGAAAGATTCACCAGTCTTACTTTGAAAAAGAAAAATAATTTCACGACTGGACAGGTTTATCTTCAGGTAATTGAAAATGAAAGAGAAGGTAAATATTTAGGAAAGACTGTTCAGGTTGTTCCTCATATCACAGAAGAGATTAAAAGAAGAATTCATTTAGCTGCGGAAGACAGTGACCTGTTAATTGGTGAGATTGGCGGAACAGTTGGTGACATTGAGTCCCAACCTTTTATGGAAGCCATTCGTCAGTTCTCTCACGATGTTGGCCCAGAAAACGTATTGTTTGTACATTTGGTTCTAATTCCTTATCTTAACGCTGCAGGCGAGCTTAAGTCCAAGCCAGCTCAACACTCTGTTAAAGAACTAAGATCAATTGGTCTCTTTCCTAATATTATTATTTGTAGAGCTGATAGAGATATCGATCAAGATATATTGGATAAGATCTCCTTATTCTGCAACGTTCCCAAAGCGAATGTCTTCAAGTCAATTGACTTGGATTCCATATATAAAGTGCCCCTAAGCTTTCATGAGCAAGGCCTGGATTCAAAAGTTACTGAACTACTTGGAATTTGGGCCAGCAGGCCTGATATCAAAGACCTTGAGAAGGTTGTCTACAACGTAGAGAATCCAAAAGGCGAAGTAAAAATAGGCGTTGTTGGAAAGTATACCGACCTAATTGAATCCTATAAATCACTTGATGAAGCTCTTAGACATGGTGCCATCGCAAATCAGGCACAGCTAAAAATGGTCTATATCGACTCTGAGGAAATTGAGTCAGGCAAGGATACCAAGCTTCAAGAAGTTGACGGCATTCTAGTTCCTGGAGGCTTTGGAGAAAGAGGCACTGAAGGCAAGATCGCCGCAATTAAGTATGCTCGTGAGAACAATGTTCCTTTCTTTGGAATTTGTCTTGGAATGCAATTAGCGATGATTGAATTTGCTAGAAATATTGCAGGTCTTAAAAATGCAACCAGCATGGAGTTTGAAGGCAAAGGCGACTTTGTTGTTCACTATATGGAAGGCCAATCCAAAGACATTCAAAAGGGCGGCTCTATGAGACTGGGCGCTTATGACTGTCACCTTGAAAAAGGATCTTTGGCCGAGAAAATTTATGGCAAGTCTGATATTTCTGAACGTCACAGACACCGTCTAGAAGTAAACAATGAGCATGTAAATAAGCTTAAAGAGGCCGGAATGACAATTTCCGGAATAAATAAAGATTTAAACCTAGTGGAAGTGATAGAGCTAAAAGAGCATCCTTACTTCATAGCATGTCAGTACCACCCTGAGTTTAAGTCTAGACCGTTCAATCCGCATCCACTATTTAAAACCTTCGTGGAAGCGTCATGGAACAAGCAAAAAGGAAAGTAATGGAAAAGATGGAACTATTCATAGGCCCATGTGTTTTGGAGTCGGAAGAGCTTGCGATGAATGTCGCTGAGAGATTGGTAAAAGACTTGGAGCCTTATTCAGACAAAATTAAAATGAGCTTTAAAGGAAGTTTTGACAAGGCCAATAGAAGCTCAATTGATTCGTACCGCGGTCCTGGACTTGATGAGGGATTGAGAATCTTGGAAAAAGTTTCTAAGACTTTTAATGTTCCAACCATCACAGATTTTCACAGCCCTGAACAAGCAGAAGTTGTTGCAAGCGTTGTGGACACTCTTCAAGTGCCAGCATTCTTGTGTCGCCAAACAGATATGATCGTTGCAGGCGCCAAGGCATGTAAACAGTATGGTGGACAATTGAAGGTTAAAAAAGGTCAATTCCTTGCTCCTTGGGACTGCAAGAATATTGTTGAAAAGGCGTCCAATTTTCTTTCTCTGGATAAAATCCTATTAACTGAAAGAGGAACCAGCTTTGGCTACAACAATCTTGTTGTTGATATGGCAAGCTTTGAAATTATGAAGTCATTTGGTGTGAGAACTGTCCATGACGCCACTCACTGCGTTCAAAAACCAGGCGGACTAGGAAAGAGCACTGGCGGAAAGAGAGAGCAGATATTTACATTGGCAAAGGCCGCAATCGCAGCTGGCGCTGACGCTTTGTTTATGGAGGCCCATCCAAATCCAGAAAAAGCTCTATCAGATGCAACAAGCCAACTACCAATTGATCAAGTGGCTGGCATGATTGGAAAACTTTTGGAAATAAAGGAAGTGGTGGACAATGTTTAGTGGAGATAGAAATTTAGATTTAAGAGAAGTTGCAAAGCCTTTTCACGAAAAGCTTAAAAAAATCAAAGTGGCGATATTCGACGTCGACGGCATCCTGACAAATGGCAAAGTTTACTGGTCTGGAGAGGAAGTTGGCTTTAATCGTTTTTTCCATGTCAGAGATGGGTATGGATTAAAGGTTCTAAGAAACGCTGGCCTTCATGTTGGAATCATCACAGGTGGAGACAGCGTTGGTGTATCAAAAAGGATGAGAGGACTTGGCCTTGCTGACGACATGATCCATATGGGTGATGAAGATAAGAGAAGTGCATTTGAGAAAGTTTTGAAGTCCACAGGAGCTTCTGACGAGGAAGTTCTTTATATGGGTGATGAGTTCTTTGATCTTCCAATTCTTAAAAGAGTGGGATTTTCAGCTACAGTTCCCAACGCCAGCATGGAAATAAGAGAGGCCGTGGACTACGTCACACATTTCTCCGCCGGAGAGGGATGTGCAAGAGAGGTCATCGACATGCTTCGCTTTGCGCAAGGAATCGTTCCAAAGGTTGAACACTAGAGATGGAGAGCTTGGGAAAACGCCTTTATAAATCCACAGCTCTTAAAGAGTTTAAAGTCCTGTATATGGGGATTGCAGGCATATTGTTGACTAACCTTGTGCTTCAGACTTATAGCAATCCGCTTTTTACAGAAAAGTTCCAAAAGACCTTTTCTGGAGTCGTGGACTTTCATATTAAATACCCTGAAGACTTTCTAGTATATTGTTTTACAATATTGTTTCCAGCAATTTACTACTCGTTCATTAGAGGGATTGTTTTTTATGAAAAAGGAATGACCATAAATAGGGGATTTCCTTTTTTTAATAGAAGCTTTTTGTATTCGAATATCTCAAAATATAAAATAATTCATCCTAAATATCTTATGGGTGTTAAAAGAAGCGACATTGATGAAGAATTTGTTTTTACGATTCGAAACATTGACCGGGTTGTCGCAATTCTAGATCAACAAAACATTCCTGGAAATCTTGGGAAAGAAAAGCTTGAGAAGGCCATGACTGTTAACAAGAAACTGGTTGTTTTCTTTGTGCTGTTTGGAACTGTTTTGTTTGTTGTTCAGCACTTTGGCGGCTTTGCCAAACTCTTAAGATAAAGAATCTTTGTCCAATGTATAGATGTTGAAGGCGTGGCGGATTACAGGCTGCGCCACGTTTCTGACCGGCACTCCGCCTAAAGTTTCACCCTTTTCAACACCTTTGTGAGCATGTCCGTGAAAGGCCACATCCGCTCCTCCATGGTCAAGCGCTTCCGCAAGATAATAAGAACCTAGAAATGGATATATTTCTTTTTTCTCTCCCATTAGAGTCTGAGTTGTAGGGGAGTAGTGAAGGAGCCCTATTTTGTAAGTTGTGTTTAATGACTTTAACTGGTCTTCAAATGTCCTTGCCGAATCTTTGGAATGCTTCATAAAGTCCTTCATCTCTCGCTCTCCAAAGTCAGATCCACATGCGCCAACAAAGCCTCCACCGAAGCCTTTAGCTCCGGCAATGCCAACACTTTGATCATTGATATGAAGAGTTGTTGCGCTGTTTTCTAGGACAGTGACTCCAACATCTTCAAGAATCTTTCTAACTTCCTCGACCATGTTTAAGTGGTAGTCATGGTTTCCTAGAACCGCCACTACTGGTATTGGACATTTTTTTAAATCGTGCGCCAGAGCTTTTATTTCCTCCGGATGGCCTGTCTGGGTAAGGTCTCCCGCTAGAAGCAGAAAGTCCGCTTTTGTCTCGAGGCCATTAAAATGCTCGCAGAGTCTATTCTGAGAATGTCTGTCAAAGTGAACATCTCCAACCGCCGCAATTCTTATCATTGTATAACCTCGCTCTCCTCAGGCCCTGGCAGAGTTCTAACAAAGACATGGTTTCTAAATTCCTTATCAGGAGATATTCCCCTCACAACCTCATGCACGGCCTTTTGTTGATCTTTAGTGAAGACTTCGCCTCGCACGTCCACAGAATTTTCTGTAACCACGACTTTGATATCATGATCGGCCGTCCTCTCATCTGTGTTCAAGGCCTCCATAATTCTTGCTTTGATGTAAATTATTGAGTCCTTTGGCCTTGAGCTCTCTTTGGATTCATGAATCTCTCTGTAAGGGTAGATGACCTTTTTTGGAACTTGGGATCTCATTTCAAAAAGCTTTCTGTAAAGGGTTTGAATTGCCTCCAATGGAACTGCTATGTCATTGGATTGTGCGTACACTAAAAGTGATAAAACCCTTCTTGGTGAAAAGCGTGCTCTCTTAACGAGGTACTCCCAGTCCAAGTTGCCCTCGGTTAAAACTGCCAATGCGTCATGCCAGTGATGAGGAATGTGTTCTTGATGAACCGCGGCTTTGATAACCACAAAGTCCTCAGGACTGATTAGGTTTATAAAATGATCATTGAACGGCACTCGTTGCACATGCTTTTGCATTTCTTCATCAAAGTATATATCTCCACTCGACTTAAAAATTAGATCTACAAGAGTGTTGTTTTTCCAGGCCTTAAATAGCCAGGCGGGGTCGCGCTCTTCTGTGGTGAATCCTCGCTCGCTCAGTGCTTTAAGAGCGCATTTTGCGTCTTCTGGAGCTATAAAAAGGTCAATGTCATGAGTAACTCTAGGTCTTCCTAGTCCTCTTCCAGCTATTCCGCCAATGAGAGCGTAAGGAAGATTGTTTTCTTCAAAGGTGGTGATCGCTTCAAGCAAAGTGGCGCTTTGGGTTTCAGGATCACTCCAGTTATGGTCTGAATAGTCTCTTTGCATTTGCTCCACTTCTTGTCCGTGACTTAAGGGCCTTTTGTTTTGCATGGTTCATCCTTGATGCAACAGTGCAGTTCAAGAAACAGGCCAAATAAGAGTGGGCTAAATGTGGGGTTATAAATTAAGAAATGTAATTAAAGATAAATTATTAACTGTGTATTTCAAAACTTTTGGCCTTTTCAAGGCGGTTCAGTATTCCGGCCCATTGTGGGCTTTCTTTCATGGATGACTTTAGACTTATAAGAATTGCGGTTTTACCTTCTTGTTCAGACTCTCGAAAAAAGTTGTACAATTTTCTTGCCGCTTGAGTAGGTTCACTAGTTAGGTGCCACTGTGCTAGATCTGAAGTATCGATATTTAAGGAGTCTAACTTTGGTGACTGATTGTCCCAAGATAACACTATGGGAATTTTTGGCATGTAATGATGCTTCAGCTGGCCTGGCGCCACAGGGCTTTGAACCACATTAACTGGTAGAGATATGCCATGCTGGTTAAGAGCTTTTGTGATGTCCTCAGAAGTAATCATGCCTGGCCTGTAAATCTCCACCTTGTCTGAAAACACTCCAACAACGGTGGATTCAATTCCAACTCTTGATTCGCCTCCCTCTACGACAAATACCTCTTCCCCAAACTCTTTGAGAACATGCTCTTTTTTAGTGGGGGAGGTTCTCTTGAATTTATTCGCGCTGGGTGCGGCAACAGGAGAGCCCAATCTTTCAATTATATCTAGGGTGGCAGGATGGTCCGGACAGCGAAGGCCTACACTGTCAAGGCCTGCAGTGATGACATCTTTTACTGTTTCGTTTTTCTTTACAACCATAGTCAATGGTCCTGGCCAGAACTCCTTTGCAAGGACATCGCAGGTTTGATCCCATGACACTGCCAAGTTTTTAGCTGTTTGTGTGTTGCTGACGTGGACGATCAGAGGATCAAAAAATGGCCTTTCTTTAACTGCAAAGATTTTTCTGAGCGCTTTTTCTGAATCTATTGAACCAGCAAGACCGTATACCGTCTCAGTAGGTAGAGCAACGACGTCGCCGTCTTTTAATAGCTTAATGGCCTTATCAAGTTCGTTCATTTTAGTTTTTACTTTGAAACAATGTTTGCAGGGGCTCTACTTACACCCTCACGAATAAAGCTGTCAATGACACCGATGCCTTGAAACTCACCCTCTTTAAAATAGGTGGTAAAGGGAAGTCCTTTATTGGTTTGAGCGCTAAATTCTCCACTTAGGAATATATTTTGAGCGCCAAAGAGCGTGTGGAGGTCTTTGTAATCTTTTATTCTTTTAAAATATGATCCTATGAATGATTTAAACCTCATAAGGTCCGAAATCCCGTACTTATGAAAATAGGCCATGTATGAGAGATACTTCCTTTTTAAAAGTCTGAAACATCTTCTTTGCCTATTCTCGTTTCTGTTTTCACACATGTACTCGAACTGCTCGAAAGCATCGTTTTCATCCATAAAGTTGAAATGATCAAGGCCCATGGCAAGAACAGTGATTTTTGTAGAGATCTCCAATGGGCCACGGAGAGTTCTGTTGTTCACCATCCTCTCATATTTTGGATCAAGATTCGTCATATCCTTTAGATGATTTCTGGCCTTTCTTCTGTAGTGTCCATGCCACCATCTATGTGTTTTGCTTGCCTGGTAACTGGAAGTTAAAGTTACTGAGAACTTGTCACTAGAATCTACCTTTGCCTCGCCAAGATCCTTCATGTATTCAAATTCAATTGCAAGCTTCTTCTTTGACTCTGAAGCGTTTGCGACTGCAGGGTTCCAGTCAAAAAGTTTGTTTAAAACAATGCCAGTGAGTCTGCTCCATAGACTTTGAACGTATTTTACAGACTCGGCATAGTGCTTAAAAAAGATCTTTTCAACACCATCTTTAACTATTTTAACTTGCTCAGTCTCTTTCTTCTTCAAGCTTCCAAAAAGAAGAGCTGAAAATCTCGAGTTCAAGTTTTCGTTTATTCTTTCTTCTGCGCTGACAATGTTCTTCTTAAAGTTGTTTACTTCCTCGGCCTTGCCTTTTAGCAGAGATGCAAACTCTTCTCTGTGCTTGTGTGAGCGACTTATCAACTTCTTGTCAGACTCATAAAAGCTCATGTTCGTTTTGTTGGACATGCCGTAGGTGTATTCAAGCTCAGTGGATAATAGTGTTATCTTTAAGAGGTTGTAAAAATCCACCTGAAGGGAGAGGTGTGCCTGTGCGCTTTTTTCCACTGTCTTTTGAATGCCAAGTCTTAAAAATTCACCCTCTCTTGGAGATTCATTTTCTCCTATCATATGAATAGTCGTTTCAGTTTCATAGGCGGTGTTCACCAATACTCCGGCCCTGCCAGACAATACTCCGCCGGTTGGAACGTTTACAACCCCTCCGGCGTTGAAGCTGAACTTGTCAGTTTGTCTAAGGAGTTGGTTCGGTCCAAGGCCTATAACGCTTTGTGGGTTAAACTTTGTGAAGGCCATAAAGAGCTTTGAGTAGTCCGATTGAAGTCCCTCTAGAAAGGTGCTTGCAACATGGCTGTACTTATACTCTCTAAGAAAGCTTACTCCGGCAAATGCGGCGATGCCGTCTTCGCCAATTTCAATTAGGTCTGCCTCTTTCAAATTTGTGAGAAGAGTGGTTGCATCAATTGAGATAATAAAAGTGTCGTGCACGAGCCACGAATCATTTAAATCTGGGCTCAATTGTCTATTTACGTAAAGGCGAAAGTTTGCAAAAGGCTTATTCCAAGTAAAGCCTGAGAAATTTAGAACCCCACCGCCCATATTGTGATTTAAAACTAAAGGAGCTGTTTGCTCTTTCCCAATGTCCTCATAATGACCGGCCAAGGCCTGCGCGATTTTCTCATATAGGGGAGCGCTTGGATCCGAGGATTTGTTATCTAAGTTTAAAAGCTTCTTTTCGACTGCTCGTTGTAGTTCACTCTTTTTGGAAACTGTGTTGGCCGCCATGAAACCTCTTGTGCCTCTTTCAGGGGCGGGATCTTTGGCCATTTCAGCTAATTCGTTTTTCAGTGAAAAGTGATGAAAGTTTGCAGCACTTGCAAAGCTCAAGAGTGAGAAAAGAAGAGTAAATAGTGTTAATTTAGTCATATCATCCTTGACTTTGCGCACTGCGCTAAGTATCTTCCCTAATTAAATCGGCAAATATTGCCTTCAACTTGAAGGTATTTAATTACTATTTGAATTTTTTTGGAGGAAAAGAAGTGGATTTCACTAAATTCAAGATCTTACTAGATGAACAAATGGATTGGCCTGGGCACTACACATTCAAGTTTGTGGTCAAGACGGAGAGAAAAACCGAGCTTCTTGATCTGCTTTCTGATCACTCCATAAATGAAAAAGAATCTAAAAATGGCGCCTACACAAGCATAACTAGCCGCAAACTTGTAAGTAGTTCTGACGATGTGGTTGCTGTTTATCAAGAGGTGAGTAAAATTGAAGGGATCATGTCTCTATAAATAAATAGGAGATCCCATGGGATTCGATACCGCCGTAGTTTTCGGTGCCGGAGCATTCGGCACCTCAATCGCTTCAGTTCTGAGCGAAAATTTTAAACAAGTCATTCTTAAAGTCAGAGAAGAGGAAGTCTATAACTCGATCAAAAACGGAGAAAATTCCGTTTATCTCCCCGGCCGCGAGCTTCCTAAAAATATTTACCCGGCCCTAACTTGGGAAGAATTGGATGAGTGCGTTTCTGACTCAACTATTAACCTTTTAGTTAATGGACTTCCTACAAGAGCAATCCATCCTTTTTACTCTGAAAATAAAGAAAAGGTTCTCGACTGGCTCAAACAAGGGATACCAATGGCGTCTTTAACCAAAGGTATTGACCCCGACACGTGTGAGCTGCCGGATGACCTATTCATGCATTACTTTTCTGATTACAGCGATAAGCTCTGTTATCTTTCAGGGCCTTCATTTGCACAGGAGATTTTAGATCGACAGGTAACTATTGTATCCCTTGCGGGTAAAACTCCTGATACGCTTCTTCCTGTTTCTGAAATGCTTCAAACTGACTACTTCAAGGCCATTCCAACTTATGATGTTAAGGGAGTTTTGCTTGGTGGATCTCTAAAAAACGTTTTGGCAATTGCCGGCGGTATTTTAGAAGGCCTTGGCTACAACCATAATACTCGCGCGGCCATGATCACTCGTGGGATTACTGAGATGCTAAGGTTTGGAAAAGTTTTCAACGCTAGACCTGAGACATTTTATAGCTTTGCTGGAATGGGGGACTTGATCCTAACCACTACAAGTGACCTCTCTAGAAACAAAACATTCGGAAAAGAGATTGCTAAGGGAAGAACTCCCAAGGAAATTATTTCTTCACAACGTTCAACAGTAGAGGGCTATAAGACTGCTCTTGCCGCTCATAGAGTCGCCAAAAAATATCATATAAAAACAAGACTCTTTGATGGGATTTACCAAATTCTTTATAATGACGTTAGACCTGAGAAAGTTCTAAAGCAGCTAATGGAGTTGCCCATCTCTACTATTGAGTAGAGATGGCATTCTCAATTGCGCTAATGCTCAAAACTTCTCCAAGCTTGACTAGTTCGCCATTTGGCTTTTGCACGAAGTAGGCAGGAACACCCACAATGTCATGCTCTCTTAAAAAGCTTGCGATGTTTTCATCTCTTTTTGTCCAGTCACCTAGAAGAAGCTCAATATTGTTTTCTTTAACCAGAGATCTAAACTCGTCTGTGTTTAGCACAAGCTTTTCATTAACTTTGCATGTTAAACACCAGTCGGCAGTGAAGTCTATAAACACCAATTCTCCTTTCAGATCTTTCATGGCTTGCCTAGACCACGGTTGCCAGTCAAGACTTGAGTTCTTGACCACCTCTGGTTGATCTTCCAGCTCCGCAAGGCCCTGGGTCTGCACCAAGCTGGCCGTAAGTGCTATAGGTATAAAAAAGAAGATTATGTTTAAGAATATGTTTTTGGATATCGCGCTTCTAAAAAAGAAGGCAAAGAAGGTCATAACAAAGATTGTATTAATATAGATACCTGCATAACCAAAATCAATCTGAGAGCTTAAAATGTCATAGAGCCAAACAAAAGTTAAAAGGAGTGTTAGTCCCAAAAACTTTTTAAGCTTTTCCATCCATGCGCCAGGCCTTGGAAGAAAAGATACAAGCTTTGGAAAGATTGCGGTAATTATAAATGGAAGCGCCAGTCCCAACCCAACAAAGGTTAGTGTAAGGAAGATATTAAAGTTTGATGTGGTAAAAGCAAACGTTAAAGCGGTTCCAAGAAAAGGAGCCGAACATGGCGTTGATAAAATTGTCGCCAAAACACCGTTGATGAAATCAGCTAAAAAGCCTTTCTTCATCTGAACATTTCCAAGCTTTGAGCCACCTGGAGTGACAAACTCAAATAGTCCCATCATATTGAGCGCTAATATGAAAATTACCGCCATCATGATGAAGACAAAAATAGGGGACTGTAGCTGAAAGCCCCAGCCAATTTGTTCCCCACTACTTTTTAACAGAAGCACGACACCCGCCAGTACCCAGAAAGTGGAAATTATTCCAGCAGTGTAGGCCAGATTGTGTTTTAGGATTGCGCTCTTTTTCTCATCTGAATGAACTATTAATCCAAATAGCTTTAGCGATATCACAGGAAGCACACAAGGCATAAGGTTAAGGATTAGGCCTCCAATTAGAGCGAATAATAGAATTAGAAGAATGCCCTGTTCTTCTTTTGGGGAAGCTTTGCCAAGCTCTTTAACTGGCGTTAGTCCCTTTATGAAGGATTTGTACCCTTTTATGCCTCCCACTGCGAACTGCTTAAAATCTTTGCTTAAGATTTGTCCTTTCTCATTTTCGTATGGGGTAAATAAGAATTTTGCCTCAATTGGAGAAGGGAATTGACCATCTTTAGGAAGGGCTATCTCTGGTTCTTCATAAATGCCATCCCAGTCGATCTCCATGTGTCCATAAAGGGTCTTGTTCTTTTCATCGTAGAATAATTTTTCATGTTGATAATCTAAAAGGTTGGCCAAATAAGGAGTAATAACATTTAAATCTTTTTTTAGTCGGGAAACATCAAAGTTCTTTACACTGTATTGAAGCAGCAGCTTGTTCTCTTCATCAAGCTTTGAAAGAAATATTTCCACATCTTTATTTGTGGTCACCTCTGGCAGTGCCTCGAGCGCTTTTACGAGCTCTTCTTTGGCCACATTTGGTTCAGAAGACGTCTTGCCTTTTCCATCTTTGTTCACCTTTAGAGTGGTGGAAGCTTCCCCAGGTATGCATATATCTTTACAAACCAACCAGCGGCCTTTGATTAAAAGCTCAGAGTCTTTTAATCGTGGTGCTTTGTAAAAGAAGTGGTAAAGCCCTTCGTAGCCAAAAGTTAAAATATTGCCCGGCTCAACAAATCTTTTTGGAACAGGCCATGGCAGTTCCTTAAGTTCTAATTCCTCACCGTTTTTTAAAAAGTCTATGTTTACAGCAAGGCCTGCATCTCCAGGATTTTTCCAGTAGGTATGCCATTTGGGAGCGTTTTCAAGGGACACTGCCAAATAGTTTTGTCCTTGATGTTCAAAAGTCTGCGCGCTTATTTGTACGTTCTGGTTTTGAGCAAAGCTGTTTAGACAGAATAGAGCAAGTATAAGTAGTTGTTTCAACATAGGGCCTTTGTTATTTGTATTTTTTAACTTTATAATTCATTTAATGAAAAATTTTAAATCCAATTATCCTAGTAGAATTATATGTCTAACCGAAGAGTCCGTCGAGACTCTGTACCTCCTTGGAAAGGAAGAGCTTGTTAAAGGCGTTTCGGCTTTTGTGAAAAGACCTGAAGCCGCGCAAAAATTGCCTAAAGTCTCCTTCTTTACCAGCTCGAATCTGAATAAAATCAAAGATAAGGATCCAGACCTTGTACTAGGTTTTTCAGATATTCAAAAGGATATTGCCAAAGACCTTATAGGCGATGGGATGAATGTTTATATTGCCAATCATCGATCTATTGAGGGGATACTTGAGTATATCGCGATGTTGTCTAGAATGGTCGACGCGAAGGAGGAGGGAGAGAGGCTCATCGAGAACCTTCTTCAAAAAATAAACAAAGCAAAAGACTTTGCGGGAAAACTTAAAAAGAGGCCAAAGGTTTACTTTGAGGAGTGGGATGATCCTATGATTTCGGCAATTCAATGGGTTAGCGAACTTATTGAGCTTTGTGGAGGAGAAGAGATTAATAAAGATCTCTCCCGAGGAAGCCTTGCGAAAGAGAGGTTTGTCGATCCCTTGACAATAATCGAAAAGAACCCAGATTTAATATTAGGATGTTGGTGTGGGAAAAAAGTCAAAATAGACTCAATTAAAAACAGAGATGGTTTTGATCAGATTTCCGCTGTCAAAAACGACTATGTTTTAGAGCTTGAGCCTGAGATCTTTTTACAGCCAGGGCCAGCTCCAATACTGGATGGAATTGATATTTTAATAGATTTGTTTTCTAAATGGAGTAAGGAGAATTCATGAAGTTTATTCTTTTTATATTTATAGCTCTTACACCTATTACATACGCTCAAAACTCTCACGATGAGATTATCCAACGCTTTTTAGATCAGCATAAAAAAATGATGAAAGACATCATGAAAGCTTTTGATGACGATGAGTTCTTCAATGATGACTTCTTTAAAGACGACATGTTTGAATCTCTCAAACGTCATGGTCTAGGAGCTTATAAAGGTTTCACTGGTGCTGGTGACAATATTAAAGTTGAGGAGAGGATGGAAAAAGATGGAACTATCTCGGTAGTCATCACCCCTCAAAACAAGAACACGAATTTAGATATAGAGTCCACTGACAACATGATCACCATTAAAAGCAAAGTGAAGGTGGAGGAAGAAAACACCCAGGGACAATCAAAGTCCAAGTCCATTTCAATGCAAAGCTTTTCTCGCTCTGTTGGTATCCCTCAAGGCTACAAAGCAAGCGCACCTAAAAAAGATGGCAAGAGTATTGTTATATCTCTGGTTCCTGAATCAAAAAATGTATTGAGTCCAAGAAAAGACGGCAGGGTGCCTATTAAAAAAGCGCCAGGAGAGCAGACGATTTAGGAGTTCTTTTTCCACTCTGGAATAGACTCGACTTCATCCCTCATTTTCTTGAATGACTCCAACCTGTCGAGTACTGCCAGGTCGTGTATTTCATTTTCATCTAGTTCATGAAACGCACAACCTTTGCTTTTCTCTTCATGTCTGCAGTCTTTAAACTTGCACTGAATGAAGTAGGGCTCTAAGTCAGGAAAAAAACTTGGAAGCTCTTCTTTAGGCACATCCAGAACTGATAGGGATCTTACACCTGGAGAATCTACTAAAAGAAAGTTTTCACAGTCTATGATCTCTGCCCATGTCGTAGTGTGGGATCCTTTTAGAACACCCTTAGCAAGCCTTCTACTTATGAGCTCTACCTTGCCATCACTAAGAGTTGATATCAGCTTTGATTTTCCTACACCAGACTGTCCAAGACAGATGGCCGTTTTATTTTGAAGTTTCTCGCGAAGTATATTGAGTTCTTCTTCTGATTGCTCAGGGCACTCGGAAGAGACGCTAAAGGTTTGTGCTCCTAGAAGTTTTTCGTATTTGTATTTTTCGAACTCTAGATCAAACTGATCTTCAAACTGATCCATCTTGTTAAATATAATGACTGCTGGAATGTCCCACTCTATTGCACGAAGAAGATAGCGATCAATAAGTCCTGACTTGTAGTCTGGCTTGGAGACTGCGGTGACAATGAAGAGAACATCAAGATTGCTTGCGATAACTTTCTTTTTGTTTTCACGAACAATTCTTCTGTAGATCTCGTTCTCGCGCTCTACAATCTCCGTGATCTCATAAGCGTCTCCACTTACCGCTTTTTGAAGTATGACGTTATCGCCAACAACGGGGTGGGAGCCTCTGATAACTTCACGAAGCGCGATTGCTTCTACGAATTCATCACTTCCTGGTATGCGACACTCAAAGCGACGCTTCCCAGACCTAAATATTTTTCCTTGAACTTTGTCCTGCATGTATTACTTATATCGTGAAATTCTTTCAGTGCGAAGCGCAAACTCCTGATAATTATTAAAAAACCTTGTTGACAACTCCACCATATCGCTATAAATTCTTTGCTCATCCGATACGCAGTCGTAGCTCAGCTGGATAGAGCATCCGCCTTCTAAGCGGACGGTCGCAGGTTCGAATCCTGCCGACTGCGCCATAAATTCTATAGATTCATAAATCACAATTTTCACCTTAAAGACCCGTTTCACAATAGAGAAGCCTAACAAAGAAATAATCAACAAGGTTTGGATATAAACCATTTGGTTCTTGATATCTTGTACCTTTAGACATAGTTTCAGAAAACATTTTCACTTTGATTGTAGAGAGGGGATATGAAGGAAATATTTTATATTTTACTAGTTTTTTTTTCCACCATAAAGTTTGCTGGAGCTACTTCTGAGCAAGAAATGGCTGATCTCTTAGTCTGCGACGAGGGTAGAACTTATAGTTCACTGGACCTTTTTGAACTAACAGAAGTAAAAGGCCTACCATTACAAGTAACCAACCACAGTTCTTTAAAATATCGTATGGCTTTTCGTTCTCCACGTTTTTCCCAGAAGCTTGAATCTATGTTTGAGGAGTTTCCAAAAAAGCTTAGATTTGTAAATGTAATGCCGTTACCAAGTGATGATCCGGTTTCGAGTCTGCCTTCGGGTTGTAAAGTCGGTATAGGACTTAAGATCGCGAATATTGATGGTGTCAAAGTATATGTGACAGAGGAAAAAATTTGGAACTCCCTATCCAAGACGGATAGATTCGTAATTACCCTTCGAGAATTGCTGAAAGAGCTGAGCCTAGATGGTGATTCCACAGCATTAAAAGACTTTTCCCAGTATTTAGTATCAGAATATGATCCGAAAGATTCAATGATCTATGAGTCTGGCCGCAGGGCTGGCATCATGATGGACTATCGAACAGGATCAAGTAGAAGAGGTCGTATTCTTACTTTTAGAAGAGACCAGAGAGTTAATTTAAATGAGCCATGTCGCGTTGAATTTGAAAATGGATATATTTACGATTATTGCTCCTTGCCCAAAGCAGATGACCCCCTTTACTTTGTTGATGAGCCTTTAAAGTCATTCAGTTTCGTTGCGCCATCAAATGGTCCCGAGATTGATCTTACAAAATGGGGACTAGAGGCACGCGTTTCTAAGGTCTACGGCAGTGGAAAGACTTTAATTTTGTCTTTAACAAGTCCTTTGAGCATTAAAACAAATTTCCTTGATCTGACTTGTGAAGGAAACCTTCGTATTCAGGGAGTTGGGAACGGATTGTTTAACGAACCTATTGACCTGAATAGAATTGAAAAAATTGATTGTCGTCTGGCTCCAACTTCTACAAACCGGATTTTATATCAAGGACAGTGGCGGGACGTTGAACCTGTTGATATACATGCTGATGACCTTCAGGGGAGTTCCAAAAATCTAATTGCTAAGATTAAAAATGGTATTGTCCAAAATCTAGGAGCCTCTTTTGTGCGACCTGAATTGGTTGAGGTCTTGGGGAACAAGGTCAAGGTTAAATCTATCTCTCGGGACTATTCATCCTATATGCTTTCTGGAGAGAATAAATGGGCCATAAGAGGTCAGGACTGTTTAATTGGAAATACAATTAGAAAAAATAACGAGAGAACCATTGTTCTTCAATTTACTGAAAACTGCCCTGTGGAAATACAAAATCAGAGGATCTTGATTTCTAAAGCAATTGTAGATGAAAAAGAAAAGGTCTATGCCTTGACCACAAGATCAGCACTTTCACTCAATTTGCTTAGCGGAAAGTATCCCGTTAAATTTACGGGAAACATTACGCTAGAAGATGGTAAGACGTTTAATTCTGGGGACTTGTACGAGAAGATTAGGGTTAGGGTCGGTACATTTAATAAAAGGTTAACCTGGCTTCCAGCGGGAACCCCCCTTAGAACTTACAATCAAAATGGACTCGTCGTCGAGAATCGTGAGTTTTTAGTTACAAATCCTTTTAGGTTCTATGAGCATGATAGTGGGGAATATATCTCAGTAGTAGGAACCGTTAGCCTTTACCCAGATGGAGCCTTCCGATCTGGATGCCTTGCCAAGTCCTACGGACTTACAGTATTAGAAGGTATCCAAGAATCTAGAAAGCTCTTGCCTAAAGGAACATGTGTCGAGCACCAAGGTGGCGGTGGTTATCGAATTCGAAATCAGTAAGCGAAACTTTCTAGTTCTGTTAAAATTTGAATTGTCTCTAGACTTTTAGAAGTGAGTAGAATTAAAAATTAAACTTTTTACAAAAAATATAACTGTATTTTTAGCCGCACTTTGAGAAGTCTTGAAAGACTAAGTAATTGAATCTTTATTTTATTAAAAAACACAGAAACTCAGAAAAAGTAAGGCCAGCTAATCCGCTGGCCTTTTTTTTACTAACATGGCTTTATACACAATCCTTTGGGAGAACCTCTCCACACCTTGGGGACATCAGGATGAAGGCCTTCTGGATGGCATTAACTTACTTTTAGGCTTAGCCCCGCATTATTAATTTGGTCTTGAAGTGCTAGTTTAGCGAGCCACTCAGGCGGTAATTCAAGAGATTCAGCAATTTGTTGACACAGGTTCAGACTAACAGAGGAGCGGTTTTTTTCTATGTCACAGACTCTCTGTTTTGAGATTCCAAGAACATCAGCGAGTTGTTGTTGTGTCATTTCCTCGCCGAGTCTATAGCTTTTAATAAAGTCACCAAAAGTTAAATCTTCATTTCGCTTAGTAGTCATGTTTATTTACCTCAATGATTTCTATTACCTCGAAGCCTGAGTCAATTTCTTGATAAATGGCTCTGTAGGCCTTTGAAAGTTTGACCGATCTTTAACCTTTTCTTTTTCCCCGTAATGGTTCGTCATGAAAGCCTTTGTATTTTCTAGCTTCTTTCAGCCCCACTGTATCTAGTAAGTCTATCCAATAGAGATATTTTCTATATATATGATCCGGGATCAGCTTTAATTGTTTTTTAGCTTCTTTTCTCAACAGAGTCTTCATCTATTTGCAGTACGTTTTTTTTACGTACTTGTCAACGTTTGGCGTTTGACGTGAACAGTTTCAGGGGGAAAATAAGATAAATAAAGCAATATCAAGAAGACAAGCTATTGAAATCATTCGCAAGTAGTTGTTAATAAAATGACGCTGTCAAACCTGCCGACTGCGCCATAAAGTTCTAGAGATTCATAAACCACACTCCTCACTTTAAAGACCCGTTTCATAATAGAGAAGCCTAATATCTATATAAGTTTTACTTGATTGCGACTTAGTCATTTCGCTGTGCATTCATTTGTGGCAACTTCCCATTCATTGAGAACAATTCCGCCATTTATGCGTTTAAGAATGGTTCAGAAAGACATGCTTTCCTGACCACGAATAGAAAGACAAAGAAATTATTAACAAGGTTTGGATATAAACCATTACTTAAGTGATCGCCGAATCTGGAGGCAAGAATGAAGACTTTTTTTTACGTATTAACACTTACTGTATCTTTTAATGCGATATCATCAGACATAATAGGAAAGTATAGTGGAACGTCTGATAGTGGCCATGCTTGTGAAGTTGAAATTACTTCTCAGGATAAAGACAAGTTTGTTGCCCAGCTTTACATTAAGAATAAGAAAATTGTTAAAGTAACCAGCGGACTATATGATGGGGAACTTGTTAAATCAGGAAGGCATAATATCGAATGTGCAGATAGTGGTGATTTTTGCTTTTGGCCATTCGAAACAGCAGATAAAGTCATTGAATTAGACTATGAAGGCGGACACGAGCTTTCAAGAATTAACTACATTACACGCAAACTCACATCATGGAGCTATGGAGAACTTTCATCACAGGAAGGACTTGTTTCCAGGCTTAGGGCAAGTTGTAATGGATTAGAAAAAAAGATCTAAACCTCTAGTTATCGAAAAAGTCTCTGTTTAGAAAGGCAGAGACTTAAAGCAAATCCACTTCGATCACGAAAGATCGTCTTCAAAGTCAATAGTTTTGATGAAAGGGTTTTCTGCTGCTCTTAAAGAACCAATAGTTTTCCAAAGGTGTTGCGATTGTTTGATCATGTAGAATTTTCGGTAGGGTCATTTCAAGAGTCACTCAAGTTTTACTCATCCTCTCTGTCAAAGCTTGGTTACAAAGTGAGGTTTGTAGATGAGAAACATAGTGAAGCTGGTTTTGGGGCAGGTGAGACTACTGCATTTCTTTTATATGGAAGAGGAAATGTAAGACCCTTCATGCACCTTGCTTTTAAAGCAAGCACTGTAGAGCAAGTCAACGAGTTCTACAAAGCAGCCATTTCAAATGGTGGTAAGTGCAATGGTAGGCCTGGCTATAGAGAAAATTTTGGTTCCGGATACTATGCAGCTTTTGTAATTGATCCCGACGGGCATAATGTCGAGGCCCTTTATCGTGACCCTGATAAATAACACTGGGTAAGCAAATAAGTCCCTGTCTTTGATCGCAGGGCACGAATTAAACTCCACTTCTATCCGGACACTTCAAGAAAGTTGGGTTCTTTCCAAAGATTAGGCTACTCGTATATCTATGTTTGGATCAAGTCTTTCGGCAATCTCCAATAATTTATCAATCGTAAAAAGGTCAATGCGATATTTTACTATCTCATTGAGCCTCGCAGGGTCCATCTTTAAGTGCCTAGCGAGTTCGGCCTGGCTGACATTATTTTCAAGAAGGTGAGAAACAAACTTCTCACATATCTTGTATTTCACTTTCTCAGCCTTTGTGGCATTTTCAGGCAAGGTGCGAGAGGGCTCAGCCGATTCCAGCTTGTCTCTAATATCTTTTAGTTTTTTTTCATCAGGAAAAGCCATAATTATTCTCCTTTGCTATCGCGAAAAGCGTTTACTATGCCAATGTAGATTTCCTCATTTTCAAGAAGCCATATAAGCCTATACTGTTTCTTCCTTAACTCGACCACAGTCGCGAAATAACTGAATTCTCCCTCTTGATCATCGGGCAATTGAAGATGGCCATTTAACTTTTTTACTAATCCGAGAATGAGTTGATCATCAATTGATGAACTATGTTTCCGTTCATAATGAGGATCAATGATCACTTTATTGATAACCTTCTTATTAATAATAATGGGGGGTATCTCGTATTCCCTTCGTTTCATAACAAACATAATAGCACTTATTGCAGAATTTCGCAATGTGAGAGTGAACTTGTGTTGGCATAGGGAAACTTCAACAACAGTTAAAGCATTGGACTTCACCATTTTGGTTTGCACAGTTTTCGATGGGAACAAACAAGAAAAAATGGAGAAATAAAGCAATATCAAGAAGACAAGCTATTGAAATCATTCGCAAGTAGTTGTTAATAAACTGACGCTGTCAAACCTGCCGACTGCGCCATTTACGCTTCACGTAAGTAATTAAGATTCTTTACACTTCGTGGTGGACTGAACCGCGCTCAATCCCTGCATGATCATTATGAATTGGCTGGCGAGCAAAAGATCACCAAGCAGCCGGCTTGGTAGTCGTCTGCCGGATTAAGCATCCGGTATGATTCCTGGCGGCCCGCTTGCCCCTCCATTAGGTGGCCAATCTTCGCTATGAAACCTTGGTAAGGTGAAAAAATTGTCAGGGGCCTTTTGATAGCTTTCTCCCTTAAAGTATTTGGCGGCAATTTCTTTTCTCAAAATTTCGTAATCATAAGTAAGCTTGAGTTCATTCATAAGTTGCTCAAAGTCCTCATTTGTTAAGTACATTGCCATGGGATATTGAACTAGAGAGTTGTCAAAGCCGCATTCATGGAGGGTTTTAGTGATTTGGTTATAGGTGTAGTAAGAAGACGCTCCATAACGATTTTGTAGATGACTTAAAAAGTTTTTCGCAATTATTCTTAAATGTCTTGCTTTTATGAACCTCTTAAAAATTTTCATAGATCTAGTATCGGTAACTTGCCTTTTGATTTAAAGTTCTTTCTCAGCAAAAGAAACACAGTGAATCCCAATTGTTGTTGGTTACCTGCCACCTGAAGTGTCTGCTGCTCCAAACTGGTCTAGTGCTATTTGGTGACGGGTTCTGCCGACTGCACCATAAATTCTAGAGATTCATAAATCACAATCCTCACTTTAAAGGTCTACTCCATTATAGAGAATTCTAATGTCTATATAAGTTTTACTTGATTGCGACTTAGTCATTTCGCTGTGCATTCATTTGTGGCAACTTCCCATTCATTGAGAACAATTCCGCCATTTATGCGTTTAAGAATGGTTCAGAAAGACATGCTTTTCTAACCATGAATAGAAAGACAAAGAAATTATTAACAAGGTTTGAAATAAAACCATTAGCTTGGTGTCTACAAGATCGAGGAGAACAAAATGAAAATGTTGAACATAGCTTTATTTACTTTACTGATCAGCTCTCAGGCCAGTGCCTTTGTTGCTCAACCAAAGAATATTGTTTTTCAGGAAACGATTGGGGCAAAAAGACAATTTACTCTTCCAAAAATTGATTTAACTAGAATGCTTTGGTCCTGTGAGTCATGGCCTAAATACTTTTATTGTTCAGTTAAAGGTAAAATTTCTCTTGATGATGTTGTTGTAATTGGAAATAGCTCATACAAGGGAACTTTGGTTATACGAGGCCAGTTTCATAAAACTTCAGACCTTAAAGGTCATCAGGTTCAGTGGGATGACGTCCATGACTACATTGAAAGAGGTGGAAATGGCTCAGTTGAGATCACCCTTGAGGAAATTGAAACTAAATCAAAAATTACCATTTCTATTGAACCAAATGGAAGTGTAGCGCTTATGCCTTTTAGCGATGACGGATACTCAAAAGGGCGCATAGTTAGTTATTACTAGCTATCGATTAAGTCTCTGTTTAGAAAAACAGAGACTTAAAACAAAATCCACTTCGATCATGAAAGATCGTCTTAAAAATCAGGGCTTGATGAATATTTTTAGAAAGATGGAGTGAACCCCGTTGGTTGGACAGATCTTCGGGCACTTTCTGAA